>ERZ772807.369-NODE-369-length-27914-cov-7.426110_pt1 | contig 27914 bp, 22 predicted proteins | sample MGYA00511472_ERZ772807 | MGnify/ENA primary metagenome ERZ772807 (study PRJEB29015, sample SAMEA2737947) | human oral metagenome | biome: human oral; feature: human-associated habitat; material: dental | place: China | collected 2039 ... | reverse complement strand
TCGACACCATCAACCCCGGCCAGTGGTTCGCCAAGCAGTTCGCCGAGCTCATCGGGGCCGAGAAGGTCATGGTCCAGAAATCGGGCTACTACTCGCGGGCCGCTCACGCCAACGCCGAGGACCTGGCCCTCATCAAGAGGATGTGCGACTTCGCCGTCGAGTGCGCCCTGCGCGGCCAGTCCGGCGTCATCGGCCAGGACGAGGAGAACGACGATGTGCTCGCGGCGATCGCCTTCCCGCGCATCGCCGGCGGCAAGCCCTTCGACATCACCCAGGACTGGTTCACCGCGCTCATGGACGAGCTCGGCCAGGGCGTCGAGCCCGCCGAGGCCGCGCCCGAGCACTGAGGCCGCGCCCGAACCGGCCCATCGAGAGGCCGCGTGCTCGCCCGCGGTGATGGCGACGCTCCGCACGTCGCCACCTCCGCGGGCTCGTGAGCGGGCGGTCCTCGAGCACGGTTCCCCCGCCCCCGGGAGTGAGTCGGTCCGGGGCGGGATCCTGTCCGGGGGAGGGACTCACGTCCTCGAGCCTCGTCCCGTGATGCGGCGCCGATCCCGGGCGATACTCCCGGCTGGCCTATGCTGACGGGCGTGATGAACGACCTGACCGTCCCCCGGGCAGCCGCCGGTTGGCGCTCGCGCCTGGCCGCCCAGCAACCGGCCTACCCGGATACGGCTGCTTTGAGGGCGGTGTGCGCAGATCTGCGCACTCGACCCCCGCTCGTCTTCGCCGGCGAGGTCGACTCCCTGCGCGACCAGATGGCCGCGGCCGCCCGGGGGCGCGCTTTCGTGCTCATGGGGGGCGACTGCGCCGAGTCCTTCGCGGACAATACGGCCGATAACATCCGGCTCAAGCTCCAGACGATCCTCCAGATGGCGGCGGTGCTGACCTACGGCGCCTCCACCCCCGTGGTCAAGATCGGGCGAATGGCCGGCCAGTACGCCAAGCCCCGCAGCGCGGAGGTCGAGACGCGCAACGGCGTCACCCTGCCCGCCTATCGCGGGGACTCCGTCAACGACCACGCGTTCACCAGAGCCGCTCGCGTCCCCGATCCTCATCGCATGCTCGACGCCTACCTGCGCGCCGGCACCACTCTCAACCTCATCCGCTCCTTCACCATGGGCGGCTACGCGGACCTGCGCGAGGTGCACTCCTGGAACCGCGGGTTCACCGCGAACCCCGCCTACAAGCGCTTCGAGTCCTTCGCCGAGGAGATCGACCGCGCCATGCGTTTCATGGAGGCCGCCGGGGTCGATTTCGACGCCCTGCGCCAAGTCGATTTCTACGCCGCTCATGAGGCCCTGCTTCTGGAGTACGAGGACGCCATGATCCGCGAGGACTCGCGCTCGGGGCGCCTGTACGACACCTCCGCCCACTTCCTGTGGGCGGGGGAGCGCACGCGCGGCGTCGAGGACGCCCACGTCGCCCTTCTGGAGAGCGTTCACAACCCGGTGGGGGTCAAGGTGGGGCCGACGACGACGCCCGCCGAGCTCGTCGCGCTCATCGACCATCTCAATCCCCGCGGTGACGCCGGGCGCCTGACGATCATCACTCGCATGGGCGCCGGCCGTGTCCGCGAGGTCCTGCCGGCTCTCGTCGAGGCCGTCATGGACGACGGCCGCCCGGTCACCTGGGTCGCCGATCCGATGCACGGCAACACCATCACCTCCGACAACGGGTACAAGACCCGTCGCTTCGACACCGTCATGGACGAGGTCCGCGGCTTCTTCGAGGTCCACCGGGCGTTGGGCACCGTGCCCGGCGGCATCCACGTCGAGCTGACCGGAGACGACGTCACCGAGGTCCTCGGCGGGGGGGAGCGCATCAACGAGGACACCCTGGCCGAGCGCTACGAGACGCTCGTCGATCCGCGCCTGAACCATCAGCAGTCCCTGGAGATGGCCTTCGAAGTCGCCGAGATGCTGTGCGGCTGAGTCCGCGGGACCCGGAGGAAGAGGATCCATCGGGGGATTCGGGGGACTCAGAAGATATTGATCTTGACGCTGGATCCCGCCTTGACGCTGGTGCCGGCGCCCGGGTCCGAGGACCGAACGGTGTCGAAGGGGGCGCCGAGGCGCTTATTGACCTCCACCGTGAGCCCCAGGTCCTCCAGGGTCCTTCTGGCCTCGGCCTGGGACTTCCCGCTCACGTCGGGAACCGTGATCATCTCCGGCCCCTTCGAGACCGTGACGGCGACCGAGTCCCCCTGATAGGCGCTGGTGGCGCCGGCCGCCGGGCTGGAGGAGATGACCAGGCCGGAGGCCGCCGAGTCGGAGAACGCCTGCGTCTGGGCGCCGAGCCTGAGGCCGGCGGCCTCCAGGGTCGTTCTGGCCTGGTCCACGGTCATACCGGTCACGTCGGGCACCGTCGCGGCCTGACGCCCCCTGGAGACGACGAGCGCCACCGCCGAGGAGTGATCGACATTCGTCCCCGCCTTGGGGTCTGAGGAGACGACCTGGCCGGAGGCCACGGTGCTGGAGTACTCCTGGGTGATCGCGCCCACGCTCAGACCGGCATCGGCGAGGGCCCCGGTGGCCTCGTCCTGGGTCTTGCCCACGACATCGGGAACCCTCTTCTGCTCCACGCCGCGGGAGATGACGGCCTTGACCGCCTGGTTGATGCGCGCGCCGTCGCCCGGGCTCGGACTGGAGGAGATCACCGAGCCCGCGGGAACCGTGTCGGAGAAGTCGCGATCGGGTGGTGCCCAGGTCAGCCCCGCGCCCTCCACCGCCTCCTGAGCCTCCTCGGCGGTCCGACCGACGATCTCGGGAACGGGGATGGAGCGGCCGGGCCCCTTGAGGACGTACCAGGCGTACCAGCCTCCGACGGCGGCGCCGCCGAGCAGCAGGGTCGCGGCTCCCCCGAGGAGAACGCGGCGCCGGATGCGACGCGAGTCCCTGCGCGGCACCGCGATCGTGCTCTGGTCGTCGGCCTTCGACAGCTCCTCGCGCGCCAGGCGCCGGGTGCCTCCCTCACCGGTGCCCTCGGCGTCCGGCCCGATCGAGCCGATCGGGAGGGAGACCGTGCGCAGTCCGGCCCCCGGCGCCGCATCCTGTTCCTCCTGGCCCGCATCCTTCCGGTCCGCAGGCTCCTCGGGGGACTGGGCCCCCATGGCGGTGCGGGCGGCCTCGGCGTTGGCGGCGAGGACCTCTTGCGTGCGCACCGACCCGGCTCCGCCGCCGCGCTTGACCAGCAACTGCTCCTCGGTCAGGGTCGCGGCAGCCGCGCGCAGCAGGGCCAGCGCCTCGTCGGCGTTCTGGAGGCGCAGCTCCGGATCGCGCCGTGTCATGGTGGACACGAGCTCATCCACCTCGGCGGGCAGGTCCGGGACCATGGCCGAGGGCGGGGGGATGTCCTCGTGGACGTTGCGGAAGGCGATCTGGACGGGGGCGTCGGCGGCGAACGGCTGCTCGCCGGTGAGCAGTTCGTAGACGATGACGCCCACGGAGAACACGTCGGCGCGCGGGCTGGTGGATCCCGAGGTGATGAGCTCGGGGGCGAGGTAGGCGACGGTTCCCAGGACGTTGCCGGTGGTGGTCTGCGTCGCCTCGGTGACCGCGCGGGCCAGCCCGAAATCGGCGACCTTGGCGACCGAGCCGTCCGCGGGCAGCAGGACGTTCTCGGGCTTGACGTCGCGGTGGACCAGGCCCGCACGGTGCGCGGCGCCCAGCGGGCGCAGGATCTGGGCGGTCAGGCCCAGGGCCTCGCGCACCGACAGGGGACCGGCGGCCATGAGGTCGCGCAGGTTCGGGCCCTCGACGTACTCCATGATCAGGTAGGCGACGCCGTCGAGGCTGCCCTGGTCGTAGACGGCGACCACACCCGGGTTCGACAGGCGCGCCGCGGCCCGTGCCTCGCGCCGGAAACGGGCCACGAAATCGGGGGAGTCGGCCAAGTGGGCGTGCATGAGCTTGAGCCCGACGACGCGGTCGAGCCGGCGATCATGCGCCCGGTAGACGGTCGCCATTCCGCCACGCGCCACACGGTCGACGATCTCGTAGCGGGAGTCGACCAGGCGACCGGTGAGAGGATCCTTGACCACGGATCGATTCTAAGGCTCCGACGGGGCGAGGCGGGTCAGGACCCGGCGGGCCCGTCCGGTCCGCGGAGCGGCGCTCAGGCGTCGCGCGCCGTCAGAGCCCGCGCCAGGGCCGAGAGATCGGCGCGGCCGACCTCGTCGAGCGCTCCGGGGGGAGCGTCGTCCAGGGCGCGCAGACCGGTCCGGGCGCGGGCGGCGATCTCCTCCTCGTGAGCGGCCAGGGCGCCGCAGTCGCGGATGAGGTCGGAGGCGGCCGCGATCATGCCGGATGACGCGTCCCGGTTGGCCAGGACCCGGGACAGCAGGACCCGGCCGCTCCGGTCGGTCCGCCGCCACGCCATGGCCAGCAGGACGGTTCGCTTGCCCTCGCGCAGGTCGTCACCGGCCGGCTTGCCGGTCTGGTCGGGATCCCCGTAGACGCCGAGGACGTCGTCGCGCAGCTGGAAGGCGATGCCCACCTCCTCCCCGAAGGTCCGGAGCGCGGCGTACAGGGGCGAGTCGGTGGTCGCGCCCCCCAGGAGCGCGCCGATGAGCAGGGGGTGCATGACCGAGTAGCGCGCGGACTTGCGCCGTACGACGGCCAGTGCCGAGTCGAGCATGGCCCGACCCGCGACGTGTGGATCGTCGTCGGGGGCGGGCAGGGGGGTCACCTCGCTGCGCACGTCGAGGAACTGCCCGACGGCGACCTCCGCGGTCATGGCGTCGAAGGCGTCCCGGGCGGGGGCCGCTCGCGCCCCGCCGGCGAGCGACTCGACGGCGGCGCCCATCTCGGCGCCGGCCAGCGACATGAGCAGGTCCCCCAGGAGTATCGCGGCGCTGCCGCCGTAGGTCGTCGCGTCGCCGCGCCAGCTGGAGGCGGCGTGCTGGGCGGCGTATCGCCGATGCGCCGCGGGGAGGCCTCTGCGTGTGAGGGCCGCGTCGATGACGTCGTCGTGAACCAGGGCGCTGGCCTGATAGAGCTCGAGCGCCGCCCCGAGACGTGCGGCGGTGACGCCCGTCATGAGCCCGTCCCGCTCCGGAGCCCCCGCGCCCGGCGTGCCCAGCGCCAGCCCGACGGCGCCGAGGACCGCCCGCATCCGCTTGCCCGAGGACACCAGGGCCTCGGCGGCGTCGAGCAGGTCGTCGGAGGCCGGGGACGCGTCGGCCCACCGGGCCCGGTGGACGCCCAGCACGTGGGCGAGCCTGGTGCCGACCACGGTGCGCACTGCCCGTAGTGCGGGGGGAAGAACGGTCATGCGGATCAGCGTAACGGGGCGTAGGCCGGTCCGGCGGAGCGCGGGTCCCGGCCCCGGGGCGAAGAGGTGGGAATAAACGCTATAGTTGAGAGGTTCCTGCTGCGTCGGCCGTGAGTGCGCCATCGAGCCCCCCGCCGACCGGCACCCGCCTCACCCCGATCGGTCCGCCCACGCGAAAGGAACTCCGTGCCTTCTTCCACACTCACGCGGAAGCGCACCCAGCGCGCTGATGACGTCGATGAGATCCCCGAGGACGACGAGGACCTCGATCTCGACGATCTTGATGATGACGCCGATGACGATTCCGAGGACGCCGAGGATTCCGAGGATGACGACTACGACGGCTCGGGCGCCGAGGAGGAGGGCGGGGACGACGCCGTCGCGCAGGAGGACGACGACCCCGCTCCCGAGCTGCGGGACTACTACCTCGACGTGAGTCTGGAGGAGAACGGCGACGGCACCAAGCGCAACCCCTTCAACACCGCCGCCGCTCTCAAGGGGGTCAAGCTCGCCCCCGGCGCGACCCTGTACGTGCGCAGCCGCACCACCGTCGAGGGCCTTGAGCTCTCGGGCAACGGCACGCTCGAGGACCCGATCACCCTGGCCCCCTACGGCCACGGCCCCGTGCCCCGCTTCGTGATCCCCGAGGAGGAGCGCCCCGTCGTCGCCCGCGAGTTCCTGACGAGCAACGGCTTCATCTTCCGCGGCTGGATCATCAAGGGCATCAAGATGAGCCCGTCCATCGCCGCCCTGACCGGTGAGCTCGATCGCATCCGGCGCGAGCAGGCGGAGAAGGCGGCGGGCAAGAAGTCCGGGAGGAAGTCTCGCTCCGAGAGGGACAAGGACGGCTCCTTCACGGTCTCCGACTCCGACGAGGCCGACGAGCCGGCCCAGAAGGTCGTCACCGCCGGGGCCACCGCGGACCCGGTCAAGGACTACCTCAAGCAGATCGGCAAGGTGGCGCTGCTCAACGCCGCCCAGGAGGTCGAGCTCGCCAAGCGCATCGAGGCCGGCCTGTACGCCGAGCACCTGCTGGGAACGCAGGGCAACGATCTGGAGGCGAAGTACCGCCGCGAGCTGCACCGGATCGCTCAGGACGGCCAGCGCGCCAAGAACCATCTGCTCGAGGCCAACCTGCGCCTGGTGGTGTCACTGGCCAAGCGCTACACCGGGCGCGGCATGCTCTTCCTCGATCTCATCCAGGAGGGCAACCTGGGCCTGATCCGCGCGGTGGAGAAGTTCGACTACACCAAGGGATACAAGTTCTCCACCTACGCCACCTGGTGGATCCGCCAGGCGATCACCCGCGCCATGGCCGACCAGGCGCGCACCATCCGCATCCCCGTCCACATGGTCGAGGTCATCAACAAGCTCGCGCGCGTGCAGCGCCAGATGCTCCAGGACCTGGGCCGCGAGCCCACGCCCGAGGAGCTGGCGGTCGAGCTGGACATGACCCCGGAGAAGGTCGTCGAGGTCCAGAAGTACGGCCGGGAGCCCATCAGCCTGCACACGCCGCTGGGCGAGGACGGCGACTCCGAGTTCGGCGATCTCATCGAGGACTCCGAGGCCGTCGTCCCGGCGGACGCCGTCAGCTTCACACTCCTGCAGGAGCAGCTGCACGCCGTGCTCGACACGCTCTCGGAGCGCGAGGCGGGCGTGGTCTCCATGCGCTTCGGCCTGACCGACGGACAGCCCAAGACGCTGGACGAGATCGGCAAGGTCTACGGGGTCACCCGTGAGCGCATCCGGCAGATAGAGTCCAAGACCATGTCCAAGCTGCGCCACCCCTCGCGCAGCCAGGTGCTGCGCGACTACCTGGACTGACGATCGCTCGGGTGGCGGCCCCGGGTCCCTGGTGCCCCGGGGCCGCCGTCGTGCTACGGTCGGTCATCGACACGGGGTGCCCACGAGGCTGAGAACACACCCGTTGAACCTGTTCAGACAATGCTGACGAAGGGATGTCGCATGACGCAGCGCGCTCGCGCCCACTCCATCCTCCAGACCGTCCGCGAGACGGGCCCCCTTGTCTCCTGCATCACCAACTCGGTGGCCGCCAATATCACCGCCAACGTCCTGCTCGCCGTCGGAGCGGCCCCCGCCATGGTCGACATCACCGGTGAGGCCGGGCCCTTCGCCGCCGCGGCCTCGGGACTGCTGATCAACCTCGGCACGCCTCAGCCCGAGCAGCGCGCCGCAGCCCTGGAGGCCGCGACGGCGGCCGGGGAGGCGGGCACCCCCTGGGTGCTGGACCCGGTCGCCATCGGCTCGCTCGCCCACCGCACGGCCCTGGCCCGCAAGCTGATCGCCATGGGGCCCGCGGTCGTGCGCGGGAACGCCTCGGAGATCATGGCGCTGCTCGGCGCGGGCGGCGGGCGCGGGCCCGAGACCTCCGCCGACGTCGAGGCCGCCATGGATGCCGCCCACTCGGTCTCCGAGCGCTTCGGATGCGTCGTGGCGGTCTCAGGGCCGGTCGACGCGATCGTGGAGGGGACGCACGTGACCCGCATCGTCGGCGGCTCGCCGATGCTCACCCGCGTCACCGGCGGCGGCTGCGCCCTGGGAGCCCTCATCGCCGCCTTCATCGCCGCGGGACGGGCGCGCGACGTCGGGAGCCGTGGCGAGCGCGCCGGAGCCGACACGACCCGCACCTGCACGGTCGCCTGCCACGCGGTCTACAGCGCCGCGGCCAAGCGCGCCGAAGCCCGGTCGGCGGGCCCGGGCTCCTTCCAGCCCGCCTTCCTCGACGCCCTGTACGCCCTGGAGACGGACGACCTGGGGGCCATCACCATCAGCGCCGCCGACACCGTCGGTCGGGAGCCGGCATGAGGACCGTGCCGAACCTGTCCGTCTACCTCGTCACCGACGAGGGCCAGTGCCGCTCGCGCGGGCGCAGCGTCCTCCAGACCGTCGAGGCCGCCGTCGATGGCGGAGTCGCCTGCGTCCAGCTGCGCGCCAAGGGCACCGACGGCGGTCCCTTCCTGGCCCAGGTCCGAGCCGTGGCCGGAGCGGTGGGCGATCGAGTCCCCGTCATCGTCAACGACCGCGTCGACGTCTTCCTGGCCGCGCGCGACCTCGGCGCTCCGGTGGCCGGCGTCCACGTCGGCCAGTCCGATCTTCCCGCCGGCGTCGTGCGCGCCCTCATCGGGGACGACGCCTGCCTCGGGCTGTCGGCCGCGACCCCCGATGAGCTGCGCGCCGCCCGGGCGGAGGGGGCCTGCGACTACGTCGGCATCGGCGTCGTGCACGACACCGCCACCAAGACCGATGCCCCGAAGGACCTCGGCGCCGACGGCGTGGCTCGCATGGCCGCGTTGACCGACCTGCCCTCCGTGGCCATCGGCGGCATCACCGCCGCCGACCTGCCCGCCCTGCGCGCGGGCGGCCTGGACGGAGCCGCCGTCGTCTCCGCCATCTGCACGGCCGAGGATCCGCGGGCGGCCGCCGTCGGCCTACGGGCCGCCTGGGACGGGGGAGGTCGGGGATGACCCGCTCGGAGGTTCGCTCGACGACCGTCACCGCCCTGACCATCGCCGGCTCCGATCCCAGCGGGGGCGCCGGTGTCCAGGCCGATCTGAAGGCCATGAGCGCGCTCGGCGCCTACGGGATGAGCGTCATCACGGCCCTGACCGCGCAGTCGACGCGCGGCGTGACGGGCGTGCACGCCGTGCCCATCGACTTCGTCCGCCTCCAGCTGGACACTCTGCTGGACGACATCGTCCCCGATGCCACCAAGATCGGCATGCTCGCCACCGCCGAGCTGGCCGACGCCGTGGGGGAGTACCTGCCCGGGCTCTCCCACACGGTCCTCGACCCGGTCATGGTCGCCACCTCCGGCGACCGCCTTCTGGACGAGGAGGCGGTCGGAGCCGTGCGCCGCCTGTGCGGCGTGGCCGATCTCATCACGCCCAACCTCCACGAGGCGGCCGTCCTGCTGGACGAGGAGCCCGCGGCGGATACGGGGGCGCTGCGCGCTCAGGCGCGGCGACTGGTGGAACAGGGCGCTCAGCGGGTGCTGGTCAAGGGCGGCCACCTCGCCGTCGGCACCGGCGGCGCCGCTGGCACGGCCGGCACCGCGGATGCTCAGGAGTCCGTGGACGCCTATGCCGATGCCGATTCCACCGTCCTCCTGCGCGGGCGCCACGTGACGACCAAGAACACTCACGGGACGGGCTGCACGCTGTCCTCGGCGATCGCCTCGCTGCGGCCGCGCCGGGCGACCTGGCTGGAGGCGGTGCGCGACGCCAAGGCCTACCTCACCGGTGCCATCGAGCACGCCGACGCCCTGGGCGTCGGGCACGGGCACGGTCCCGTCCACCACTTCCACCGGCTGTGGGCGCAGAATGACGAGGACTGGGGGGAGCCGAGAGGGACATGACCGGCACGACCGACACGACTGGCATGCGTGACGCGCATGCCGCTCATGGCTCGGTTGACCCTCCGGCTCGGCCGGGAGCGGCGACCGCGTCCTTCACCGCCGAGGCCTGGGAGCGCGCCGCCCCGGTGCGCGACGCCATCGACGCGCTGCCTTTGGTACGGGGCCTGGGAGAGGGGTCCCTGACCAGGGATCGCTTCGACTACTACATGGCCCAGGACGCGCTGTACCTGGCCGAGTACGGGCGTGCGCTGGCCGGCGTGGCGGCGCTGAGCGACGAGCCCGACGAGTTCGTCTTCTGGTGCGATGCGGCTCGGGAGGCGGTCGTCGTCGAGCGCGCCCTGCACGCGGCGCACGTGGACCTGACGGCGGGTGCTGACGCCTCGCCGACGTGCCGGGCCTACACCGACTTCCTGCGCGCCCGCTGCGCTCTCGGGTCCTACGGCGTGGCGGTGGCCGCGGTGCTGCCCTGCTTCTGGATCTACCAGGACGTCGGCGCCGGGATGATCGCGCGGGCCGGCGACCTGGGCGCTCACCCGTACGGCGACTGGATCGCCACGTACGCCGATCCCGCCTTCGAGCGATCGACCGACCGGGTTCGCTCCATCGCCGACCGGCTGGCGCAGGCGGCCGGCGATGGCGAGCGCGAGCGCATGCACGCGTCGTTCGCGACGGCCTGCCGTCATGAGTGGATGTTCTGGGACGCCGCCTGGCGCATGGAGCGCTCGCCCGTCTAGGCGGGGGCCCGCGATGGGTATGGAGATGGATATGGGGCCGGCCTCGATGGACGCGACGGGGCGCCCGCCCCTCTCGTGGGCGGGCGCCCCGTCCCGGGGGAGCTCGTCCCCCGGTCAGTCCGTCGCGATCAGACGCGAGGTCTCGTCCTGGATGAACAGGGCCTGACGCTCCAGGGCGGCCATGTTGCGGTGGCCGTGGTGGCCGCAGAAGAGCAGCTCGCCCGAGGCGAGGACGACGCGCACGAAGGCCTGGGCGCCGCAGGCGTCGCAGCGGTCGGCGGTGGTGAGCTCGCGCTCAGCGGCGGACGAGCCCCTCGCGGGGGAGGCCGTGGGGGTCGGCGCAGTCACCGGGGCGGTGACGGGGGTGCTTGTCGTGTTCATGGATCCAATGAGATCACGCCGAGGGGCGGACGTCGCACTTCGACGCCCCGGTTTCCGCCCGGGGCGCAGGGTCTGCGCCCACGGCGAACGACGGGATGAGACGGCGCCGCGCGCCGGCGCGCAGCGGGGACGGCGGCGAGCACCTGGGCGGTCCGTCCGGAGGACGATCGGGGGGGGCGGCCCCGTGGCCTCCTGACATGGGAGAGGCGGTCGAGCTCAGGAGGGTCGGCGGCTGGTCCGCTCGAGACGCCTCGCAGATCCTCATCTTCTCTTCTCTTTTTCTGCAACGTCGAACTTCTTCCATGGAATCATGCACCTAATTCCATACGAATTCCCTCTTCCCTCACAGGGTGCGTTTATTGACGTCGATTGTTGATCGACTCATTGACGTATGGGTCGACTTGGTAGTATCATAATAAATGACATGTTCGCGTAGAGGTGAACGAGGCGAATGCGGGCCCGAGTGGAGTGTCCGCATTCAATTCCCTGAGAGGTGTTCGATGGGTGAAGCGACGTAATATGTTGAAGGCCGGGCTCGGCGCTGCGATGTTCGGGGCATTGGTGACTGTGTTTCCGGAGGCTCGAGCCTTGCAGCGCTCAACAGGTTCGGGTGAGTGGTGGGAGCAGGACATCCCGTCAGAACGACTCATTGATGTATCGTCGGCTTTGACGAGCGATGAGGTGTCAGCGCTCAGTGGTCTGACTTCGACATCTTTCTTAGTTGCGCAGGGTGCGCTCGATGACGGCAGCGTTGTTCGGAGAGTCGGTGTTGGTGCGAATGATGGTCGTTATGCCTTGATTCTGCAGTTACTTTCCACTGACGGGGGAGAGGTGGTGGATTCGCGCGTGATGCGTTGGGCGGACAGCGCGGATGGTGGCTATATCGAGTTGCAAGAGGTTGGGCGATCTGCGGATTCATTGACAATGGCACCTGCGGGGTCCGACCCCAATGGCTGGGCAGATGGCGATGAGTTTCCTTGTCCTGTGCTCACTCGTCCTCAGTGGGTGTGCACGAAGGTTGACAAGGGCTTCTTCGAATGCTGTGGCGCATGCATTTGGGCTGGTGCCGCCGCTCCTGTATGCGGACTGGTTTGGTGCAGTTACTGCCTGTGGAACCACTGCGAGAACTCGACACTGGCATGCGTTTGAGACGATGGGAGGCGGGACGTCGTGATTGAGACAGCGCTCGCCGTCGTGCGCATCCTCACCGGGGTGCTGCTGACGGTCAGTGCCTACGGCAAGTTCCTCCAGGACTACGGCGCGGGAGTCTCTGACGTGCTCGGATACCGGATCGTCAGGCGCCCCGTCGCCGAGGCGATCGCCTTCGCGCTCCCCGTCGTGGAGATGCTGCTGGCGGCTTGCCTCGTGCTCGGGCTCCTCTTACCGGCCTCGGAGGTCGTGGCCGGGGTGCTGCTGGCGCTCCTCGCCGGGGCGGCCGGCAGCGTCCTGTCCCGCGGTATTACGACGGACTGCGGCTGCTACGGCAGCATTCTGCGCGCACGGGTCGGACCGCCCGTGATCGCGCGGAACGTGGTGCTATGCCTGGTTCTGCTGGCCGATGCGCTCCTCGGGTCCGGGCGGCGCCTGGTGCTGGCCGAACCCGGCTGGGGCTTCGGCCTGCTGGGGTTGGCCGTGTGCGCCGCGCTGCTGGTGGCCCAGCGGCTCTCCCAGCGCCGCGCCCACCGCCGCCGTGGCGCCGCCCCGACGGCGACCGGACGTTGAGCCGCCGGGTCTCCGAGTCGCCCGCCGGCGCGTCGGGGGGTGCCCCTATGTGGTGTGTCAAGTGGCGGTGGGTAGTTTCGTGGCTGGTTGTGGGTCGTAGAGGGTGTCGTTGCGGATCATGGCGTGCAGGGTCGGGATGCGGCGGTGGGCCAGGGCGAGGACGGCTTGGCCCAAGGCGTTTGCCCTGGCCTGGTTTGCGCTGGTAGTAGGCCCGGGAGACGGGGTCGGAGCGCAGGGAGGCGAAGGCGGAGGCGAACATGGCGCGTTTGAGCCGCTTGTTGCCGCCATGGGAGACGTGCTCACCGCGGATCGATGAGCCCGATCTCCTGGTCACCGGTGCCAGGCCGGCGTAGGAGGCCAGCTGTGCCCCGGTGACTGGAGGTCCTGGTCGGGGTCTCGGCCAGCAAGGACGGCGGCGGCCGGGACCCCTGATCCCGGGCACGGGTGGTCAGGACCTGGCACATGAGGGTGGGCCACCCGCCAGGGCCACTGTCCTGGGCGGCGACATCAGCCCGCTGAGCGCGTGGGGCGATGAGCCGGCTCGCCAGGTGCGGCAGCACCACTGCGGCGGCGTCGGTGCCGGCGACCACCACGCTCTGGCGCTCCAGGGCCGAGACGATCTGGCCGGCCCAGGTGGCGTGCCGCCTGCACCCGTGCTTCTTGAGCCTGGCGTCGATTCGTGCCTGGCCGGCCTTCCTCAGCATGGCGGGGGTGGGCCAGGCGGCGACGGGCCTCCCCGGCGGCGTCGTGCGCCCGGCCAGGGCCCCAGCACCTGCTCGAGGGCTGGGCGGGGGTGTGCAGACCCCGAATCCGGTTGGCCGTCTGGTTGACCTGGCGAGCCAGGTCCAGGTCGAAGCCAGTCAGCATCGACAAGGCGGCCGCGTCCTCGTCCGAGGTACTCACGGAGCGCAGGGTGTGGGGCATGCTCCTGGCCGCGTCGGCGATGACGGCCGCGTCCTTCGCGTCGGTCTTGGCGCTGCCCGGTGTCAGGTCGGCGATGCGGCGCATCGACAGCCCGGGCAGGTAGCTCACGGTGATGCCCGTCTCCTGGGCCACCGCCACGGCCAGGGCCCCGATGGTGGCGGGCTGGTCGACCACCACCAGCAGGTTCCCATGATCGGCCAGCTTCTTGTAGAGAGCGCGCAGGCGCTCCTCGTCGTTGGGTAGGGTCCTGTCGAGGACTTTCCGCCCTTCCTGGCTCAGGGCCGTAGCCCAGTGCTCTGCCTTACCGACGTCGATACCGATGAAGACGTCGATGTCCTCGATATCCATCTCTCCTGCCACCTCTCGTTGCATGGGTGCAGGGCCAGCCAGTGGACGACCGGTCCCGCACCCACGTATGCGTTAGACCTCACACGCAGCGGGCCGTTCCCCTTATCAGCGGTCACCAGCGCCCGGCTGCCGCGGGTGACTCTCGCCCCCCGGATCATTAGAAGACAGGGGCAAGACACCCGTGCCCACAGCTGGCCCAGCCCCGGACCACCCGGGACCACCAACAAGGTAACGGGGGAGTGGTCCTGCGCGCTGCCGAGGCGCCCGGGCGCCGAATGCGGGCGCATCCGGACGGGCGATGGTCACACCGTGGCGCGGGAGAACACGTGTTCGAGATCCGTCCGCTAGATTGCCCCCGTGCCCCGGACCGGAACGACAGCAGCGACAGCCCCCTCTCACGACTACTCCGCCCGCCACCTCTCCGTGCTGGAGGGGCTCGAGGCGGTGCGCAAGCGCCCCGGCATGTACATCGGCTCGACCGACCAGCGGGGCCTCATGCACTGCGTGTGGGAGATCGTGGACAACGGAGTCGATGAGGCGCTCGAGGGCCACGGCGACCGCATCGACGTCATCGTCCACGCCGACGGCTCCATCGAGGTGCGGGACACCGGGCGCGGCGTGCCCGTCGACGTCGAGCCGTCGTCCGGGCTGACCGGCGTCGAGCTCGTCTACACCAAGCTCCACGCCGGGGGGAAGTTCGGCGGGGGCTCCTACGGCTCGGCCGGCGGCCTGCACGGAGTGGGCGCGAGCGTCGTCAACGCGCTGAGCGCCCGCATGGACGTGGAGGTCGACCGCGGCGGCAGGACCTACGCGATGAGCTTCCGCCGCGGCGTGCCCGGCGTCTTCGACGACCCGCCCGGCGGCCCGAGCCTCGCCTCGCCCTTCGAGGAGTACACCGAGGCCTCCGAGCTGCGCGTCATCGGCAGGGTCGGCCGGGGCGTCACCGGCACGCGCGTGCGCTACTGGGCCGATCCGCAGATCTTCCCCTCCCCGGCGGAGTACGACGCCGCGGCGCTGCGCGCCCGCCTGCGGCAGACGAGCTTCCTCGTGCCCGGACTGGCCCTGGCCCTGACCGACGAGCGCAGCGCCGAGGAGGCCGCGCGCGCCGAGGGCGCGCCGTCGTCGGGATCGAGGACCACCGACGACCTGGCGATGCGGGCGGCGGCGAGGAGCGCCGCCGAGACCGCGGGGGACCCGCTCGACACCACGGCCCGGGGAGCCCGAGGACAGGACGAGAACGGGGGCGCCGAGGTGTTCCGGGCCAAGGGCGGCACCGCGGACTTCGTCGACTTCCTCGCCACCGACGGCTCGGTGACCGACACCTTCCACCTGACCGGGCGGGGCACCTACGCCGAGACCGTCCAGCAGCTCGACCGCGCCAGCGGCCACCTGCGCCCCGTCGAGGTGACGCGCACCTGCGTCGTCGATGTCGCCCTGCGCTGGGGCATCGGCTACGACACGACCGAGCGCTCCTTCGTCAACATCATCGCCACGCCCATGGGCGGCACCCACCTGGCGGGCTTCGAGCAGGCCGTCACCAGGGTGCTGCGCAAGCAGATCGACTCCAACTCGCGTGCGCTGAAGGTCACCAGCCGTGACGGGCGCATCGAGAAGGACGACATCCTGGCCGGGCTCACCGCGGTGGTCACCGTGCGCGTGCCCGAGCCCCAGTTCGAGGGGCAGACGAAGGAGGTCCTGGGCACGGCGCCCGTGCGCCAGATCGTCGCCAAGGTGGTGGACGAGGAGCTGACGGCGCTGCTGACCTCCTCCAAGCGCGATCTCAAGGCCCAGTCCCGGGCCCTGCAGGAGAAGATCGTGGGCGAGATGCGCGCACGCGTCAGCGCGCGCATGCACAAGGAGATCACCCGTCGCAAGACCGCGCTGGAGACCTCGACCCTGCCCGCCAAGCTCGCCGACTGCCGCTCCGACGACGTGACGGCCTCCGAGCTGTTCATCGTCGAGGGCGACTCGGCGCTCGGCACCGCCAAGAACGCCCGCAACTCCGAGTTCCAGGCGCTGCTGCCCATCCGCGGCAAGATCCTCAACGTCCAGAAGGCCTCGCAGGCCGACATGCTGCGCAACGCCGAGTGCTCCGCCATCATCCAGGTGGTGGGAGCCGGCTCCGGGCGCACCTTCGACATCGGGACCGCACGCTACGGCAAGGTCATCCTCATGACGGACGCCGACGTGGACGGCGCCCACATCCGCACCCTCCTGCTCACGCTCTTCTTCCGCTACATGCGGCCCATGATCGAGGCCGGTCGCGTCTTCGCCGCCGTCCCGCCGCTGCATCGCATCGAGGTCTCCGGCTCGGGACGCCGCAAGAAGGAGGTCATCTACACCTACTCCGACGACGAGCTGGTGCGCACGCTGCGCACGCTGGAGGGGCAGGGGCGCAGCTTCAAGGAGCCGCAGCGCTACAAGGGCCTGGGCGAGATGGACGCCCACCAGCTCGCCGAGACCACCATGGAGCCCGAGCACCGCACCCTGCGGCGCATCACCCTGAGCGACGAGGCCGAGCTCATGGAGGCGGAGAACGTCTTCGAGCTGCTCATGGGCTCGGCCGTCGAGCCCCGCCGCGGCTTCATCGTCGAGGGCGCCGCCGACGTCGACCGCGAGCGCATCGACGCCTGACGCGGGTGCATGGGCGTCATCCGCATCGGGTATGGTGCCCGGTAACCCGCTGTCACCGCCGGGCAGCCCCGAACCGCGCAAGGAGGCGCTCATGGCCCCCGTATACGGATCCTCGCGTCGCGCAGGAGTCGTCGGTCCCTGGTCGATGCTGCGCCCCGGCCCGCGCTCGGCGCTCCCCCGCGACCTGTTCTGGGCCCCGTTGAGCCCGCTGGACAACGGGGCGCTGGCCGCGCTCATCGCCCGTGCCGAGTCCGTCGATGACCCGCCCTACCGGACCACGGCGGAGGAGACGGCGGACTACTTCGTCGATCCGACCTACTCCGGCGTGGCCGGACGGGATGCCCTGGGAGTCATGCGCGCCTTCGCCCTGGTGCGACTGCGGCCCGCCGCCGAGATCTACGCCTCGATGATCGGCGTCGTCGACCCCGACTTCCGCGAGCGGGGCATCGGCGGAGCGCTCCTGCACTGGCAGACCGAGCGCGCCCGTCACCTCATCGGCACCGAGCGCGCGGCGGCCGCGCCCGGATCGGCGGCTGTCGCGGCACCGGCCCACATCGTGACCACCGTCCTGGAGGACGACGAGCGCATGAAGAACCACCTGAGCGATCTGGGCTTCGAGCCCCGCCGGTGGTACCGCGAGGTGCGTCGCAGCCTGACCGATGACATTCCGGAGGTGGACATCGACGGCTTCCTCACCATCGAGCCGTGGAGCGAGGAGCTCGATGAGGTCGTGCGCATCGCGCACAACCAGGTCGCCGACGGCGAGTACGAGGCCAGTGAGATGACGCGGGACGAGTGGAGGGCCGGCCGCGCCTACTTCGCCCCCGGGTGGAGCTTCGTCGCCATGGACCGCTCGGGGGACCGGGCGCGCGTGGCCGGCTTCCTGCGGTCGGGGCGCTACGAGCAGGACTGGGCGGCACTGGGATGGCGCGAGGGGTACACGGATGTGCTGGGAGTGCTCGCCGAGTACCGGACCCGGCGAGTGGCCCCGGCCCTCCTGACGGCCGCCATGCGCGTCTACCGGCGTGACGGCATGGACTACGCCGCGGCCGGCGTCGATTCGGACAATCCCACCGGAGCCGTCGACCTGTACCGCAATCTGGGATACACGCCCACGCGGGGCACGATCCTCTACGCCCTGGACGTGTGAGGGCGCCGTGCGGGCCGCACCGGGCGTCCGGCTCTTCAGCGCGCGCGGTTCACCCGCAGGGCCCATATCAGGGCCAGTGCGCTGGCCAGCACCTGCCCGGCCACGAGGGTGCCGGTCACCGGGAGTCCCGCGACCACCGGAGCCGCTGGCAGACAGACCAGAACCGCCGCATCGGGACCGGAGACGACCATCCCCACCGCCCCGGCGGGTATCGCCCCCAGCGGTGTGAGGATCAGCGTCGAGAAGTCGGGATCCCGACGGAAGCCCGATCGGAGCGCCACCCCGCCCCAGCCGACCCCGCATGCGATCGCGAGGGGGAGCGTGCTCACGACGCCCTGCCCGGGGGCCGCCCGGAGGACGAGAGCGCCCCATGCGCTCAGCGCCCACAGGAGCATGACCCCCGTGGGCACGAGCAGGTGCCCGGCGCGCACCCACACTGGGCGCGCGGCCCACGACTCGTCGGGGCCGGGATCCGCATGGGCGCGGCGCGCGGGCTCGGCGACCGCGAGCGCGGCGAACCACCCTCCCGTCGCGAACACGACCGCGGTGACGAGCCCCGATGGGGTCGTGGCGACGACGCCGACGACGAGCAGCGCGCTCGCGGCGACCCGTGCGAGGCGCCAGGGCTGGCGCGCCAGGAGCAGCCAGTCCACGGCGCCCACGCCCAGGACCGTCCTGAGCGCACCGGGCAGTCTCACGCAGACGCGCGCCAGACGCAGTCCGGCGGGCCGAGTCGGCCGGCGAGGGGGAGACGAGATCATCCGGCCCAGGGCGCGGGTGTCCATCGCCAGGGCCGCGGCGTGAGCCCCGAAGGCGCGCGCACTGGCCTGGAGCAGCGAGTCGTCGTCCAGTTCCGCCAGGTGCCGGCCGGGCCCGCGTCGCCACCAGATCGCCGTCGCCAGAACGAGGACGGCCCCGATGATGACGGGCACGAGCGCGGCGTGCGCGTCCGACAGCGGTGAGAGCAGACTCGCACCGGCGCACGCCCCGGCCGCCGACAGCGCCGTCGTGCGCGCCCTGACGACGACAACGGGCCCGCCGTGCGCCTGCGCGGCGAGGAGAGCAGCCAGGGACAGCCCCGCGACGCCGCCCACGAGCACGGACCAGCGGACCGCGCCGAGCACGCCGCTGCGCTCGGTGAGCGCGATGACCGCACCCGCCGCCGAGGAGAGCGCCCACACGACGGCGAGCTCGCGACGCGCCAGCCGTCGGAGCAGGGCCGACCGGTCGCCCGGCAGCGGCAACCACCACTGAGCCTGCTCGGGACGCAGGAACAGCGGACCGAGTCGTCGCAGGGGCCCGAGCCCGATGGCGATGAGCGCGATGACCGCGCCGACCGCGAGCCAGACCGGCTGGCCCACCGCATCGCCCGGGACGAGCCGCGCCGACCCGGACGGCGCGGCGGATCCGGTCGAGCCCATCACCCCGAGTCCCTGGATCGTCATCATCACCACGATGGCCGTTCCGAGGATGATCATGTAGATGTCGGTGAAGTCCTCCATCGCCGAGCGGGTGAGCCGGCGGCGGCGCCCGGCCCACTGCTTGGCCAGGCGCCTGATGCGCTCCAGATCCGGCGGATCCGTCCGGCTCGCATCGAGCATTCCCGGTTGGCGTCCGCTCATCGTCCCTCCTCGACGGCCCGCACGCCCTCGGGCACGGTGAGCATCCGCGTCTCCTCGCCGACGAGGAGGACCGCGGTGGCCGCCTCCCGCACCAGGAGCGGGTCGTGGGAGACGACGAGCAGCGCACCGCCCGCCGCGCGCTCGGCCACCATGCTCTCGGCCAGCGCGAGCCGTGTCGTGTGATCGAGGCGCTGCTCCGGCTCATCGAGCACCAGGAGGCTGCGCGGCCGCACGAGTACCGAGGCCAGAACGACACGACGGCGCTGACCCGAGGAGAGGCGGTCGGGAACCGCGTTCGCCACCCGCATGATGCCCATCTTCTCGAGAACCGAGTCGACCACGTCGTCCGCATCGACCAGGCCGTGGCCCAGGGCGACCATGGTGAGATGCTCCCGTACGCTCAGCGCGGGGAAGAACGTCTCCTCCCCGGTGTCGCGGGCCACCGCCGAGCGCAGGCCGGCGGAAGCCGGGCTCGGGTCGAGTCCCAGGACCCGCACGAGCCCGTCCAGGGGACGCAGCAGGCCGCAGCAGGTGCGCAGAAGCGTGGACTTGCCCGCCCCGTTGACCCCGACCAGGAAGAGCGCCTCGCCCGGATCGAGCCGGAAGGTCGCCGGGGAGCACACGGCGCCACCGCTGTACCCGACTGACAGCCCCTGCGCCTCGACGAGGTGCTCCCCGGGCTCGAGGGCGGCATCGAGGATCAGCGGTGCAGCGGGCGGCGATGGGCTCGATGGCGAAGGCATGGATCCATCCCATCACGGGAACGCGTCCCGGGGCCCGTCCGCCGGGAGGAGTCGCGTCCTCAGCCGGCATGGGCGAGGGCGCCCGCGACGATGGTCGCCAGGGGCATGACCCGCCCCAGGTCCTCGGCGCTCATCATGAGCGGATCGGCGGCGAGCAGCGCCAGGTCGGCCCGGGAGCCGACGGCCACCGGCCCGGCGCCGTCGGTCGAGGCGGCCAGCGCCTCCTCGACGCTGAGTCGTTGCGAGGGCGACCACACGTCCCCGTCGGGCGTGCGCCGTCCGACCGCCGCCGACATGGCCAGCCACGGGTCCAGCGGCGCCACCGGGGCGTCCGAGCCCAGATGCAGCAGGGCCCCGGCGGCCACCATGTCCGCGAAGGCGTAGGCGCGCTCTTCCAGCCCCGGCCACACCCGTCCCACGGCCTCCCAGTCGTCCAGGAGATGGGCGGGCTGGACCGACAGCTCCACACCGTGGGACACCAGGGACGCCAGTGCGCCGTCTCCCCGGGTGAGCGAGTCGCGGGGCAGCAGCTGGGCGTGCTCGAGACGACCGGTTGCTCCGGAGGCGGCGAAGGCGGCCGCGACGTCCTCCACGGCGGCATCCCCGATCGCGTGGATCGCCGCGTCGTAGCCGGCCTCGCGGGCGCGGGACATGAGCTCGGTGAGCTCCGCGCGCTCGATGTTGGCCACGCCGTGGGAGTGCTCCACGCCGAGCTCGGGAGGGTAGGGCTCGCACATGTGAGCGCTGGCCGTGCCCATGGAGCCGTCGGCGATGACCTTGAGCGGCCCCTGTGTGAGCACGGCGGCGCCATCGCCGCCGGTGGGCGAGCCCGGCAGCGCGTCCCCGGTGCGAAGGCCCGCGGCGATCCAGCGCTCCAGCTTGTCGCGGTAGACGGCCGTCCGGATGCGGGGGAGGACCTCGGGCGGACCTCCCTGGGCCCCCATGGCCGCCAGGCGCCGGGGCCAGTCCCCGGGCTCGTCGCCCCAGGCCATATCGACCACTCCGGTCGCACCGCGGGCGAGCATGTCGGCGAGCACGTCGCGGTAGCCCGCCTCGCGCAGCTCGCGGCTGCCCGGGATCTCGTCGAGCCGGTCCAGGGCGGCGAACCACGGGGCCTCCTGCATGGGGGCGCCCGGGTCGGCCGCGCTCGCGGCGGTCAGTCCCAGGGCGCTCAGCGCCGCCGAGTTGAGCCATCCGGAGTGGACGTCCCCGGAGATGAGGACGGTGGGGATCGCACCGGTGACGGCGTCGAGCTCGGCCACGGTGGGAACGCGGGGCCAGTTCGACAGGCGGTGCCCGAAACTCTGCACCGTGGGGGCGGGGACGTCCGCCGGCAGGGCGGCGACGGCATCGGCGACCAGGGCGAGGGCGTCCTCCGCGCAGCGGGTCGCCGTCGTGTCGAGGCGCGAGCGCCTCGCCGCCTCCAGGTCGAGGTGGGCGTGGGCGTCCCACAGACCGGGGATGATGAAGGCGCCCTCGGCATCGAGGACGCGCTCGCCCCGCGGCTCCAGGTCGGAGCCGATCTCGGTGACCGCGCCTCCGGTCACCCTGATGTCGATGGGCTCGAGCGGCGGCCTCGTTCGATCGGGGGCGATCGATGGCGCCGTTCGAGTGGCCGCACGCAGACGCCCGAGACGGCGGCGGCTTCGGAACAGGACGGGGCGGACGTGACGCAGGAGGAGCGATGTCATGGGAGATTATGGGGCGATGACGGGTTCTCCGGGCGGGCCGTGCCTCGCCGGGAGGGAGTCCTGTGCATCACGTCCCGTATTCTCCGCGCTCCATCGGCGCACCGAGCGGAAGGAATGCCGTGAGTCGAGTCATGAACCGAGCCGTGGGCGCTGAGCGCGCGATGAAGGTCGTCATCGCCCCCGACTCCTTCAAGGAGGCCATGACGGCCGTTGAGGCGGCGGCCGCCATGGCCCGGGGAGTGCTCGCCGTCGTGCCGGACGCCGAGGTCGTCGACGTGCCCATGTCCGATGGCGGCGAAGGGTTCACCGAGGCCGTGGCGGCGACTCTCGGTGCACGGGTTCGCGCCGTGGGGACCGTGGACGCGCTGGGGCGTCCCGTCACGGGCCGTCTGGCGATCGGCGACGGCACCGCCGTGCTCGAGATGGCCTCGGCCGCGGGGCTCGAGCTCGTTCCCGAGGGCGAGCGCGACGTTCTCGGCTCCGACACCCGGGGTGTCGGCCGGATGATCCGCGCGGCGCTGGACGCCGGCATCGGCCGTCTGCTGCTGGGCATCGGCGGTTCGGCCACCAATGATGGCGGCGCCGGCATGCTGGCCGAGCTCGGCGTCCGCTTCCTGGATCGCACGGGCCGAGTCATCGGGACGACGCCGAGAGAGCTGACTGCGCTCGCATCCGTCGATGCCTCCGGTCTCGACCCGAGGCTGGAGGGCCTGACGATCGACGTCGCCTGCGACGTCGACAACCCCCTGTCGGGCGATCGCGGCGCCAGTGCCGTCTTCGGCCCGCAGAAGGGCGCGGGGCCGCAGGACATCGATCGCCTCGACTCGGTGCTGTCGCACTGGGCGGACCTGAGCGGGCATGCCGAGCTCGCCGGCGAGCCGGGCGCCGGGGCGGCCGGGGGGCTGGGCTTCGCGCTCATGTCCTTCCTGGGGGCCCGACTCGAGCCCGGGATCGACCTGGTCGCACGCACGGTCGGCCTGGCCGAGGCGGTCGACGGGGCCGATCTCGTCATCACCGGTGAGGGCTCGGTGGACGCTCAGACGCCGGCCGGTAAGGTGCCCGCCGGCGTGACCAGGATCGCCGCCGCCCACGGGGCGCCGACCGTCGTGGTGGCGGGCCGGGTGCGTCCCGGTGCGGAGGCGCTTCTGGCCAGCGGCTGCGTGGCGATCATGTCGACCTCGTCGGGGGAGGTCGTCCCGCTCGCCGAGGCGCTCCGCACCGCGCCGCGGAGCACCGAACGGGCGGTCGCCACCGCGATGCGGCTGTGGACCCATCGGCCCGGGCCGATGGGCGCGGTGTAGCGCGCGGTGCGAACCCTTCTCGCGTTCGCCCCGTGCCCGCCCCGGGCCCACTGACTCGGGCCCACCGTGCTCACCCGATTCCGGCCACCGGCGCCGACAGCGGCGAGCCGGAGCCGTCACGGCGTTCGTCGACATCGGGCAGTCCCACGCTCCGGCCGTCCGGGCCGACCGCCCGGGCCGGACCGACGCCGACCCAGCCGAGGATGAGCTCGCTCTCACCGCGCAGGAGGCGCTGTGCGCGCACGCCGCCGGTCGCCCGCCCCTTGGCGGGATAGCGGTCCAGCGGAGTCACCTTGACCGAACCCGTCCCGGTGCCCGGCAATGCCCCCTCGGCGCCGGCGATCGTGACGACAACGGCCTCGGCCAGCAGCTCGGCGGGCACCGCGGACCCGGCGATGACGCGCGCCCCCGCGCGCAGGGAGATGCCCGCCATGCCGCCCGCGCCGCGCCCCTGGGGGCGCACCTTGGAGGCCTCGAAGCGCAGCAGCTGCGCGTCCGAGGACACCAGCGCGAGGATGTCGGAGTCCTCGGCGGTGTCGGCGAAGACGACGCGGTCGCCGTCGGCCAGCGCGATCACGTCCCAGGCGTCCCCGCGACCGGGCTCATCGCCGGGCTTGACGCGTTTGATGACGCCCCCGGCCGTGGCCAGCACGATCGGCGGGTGGTCGGGGGAGCCGATCGGCACCAGCCCGACGACCTTCTCCTCCGGCTCGATGTCCACCAGCAGTCGCGCGGGCTGCCCCCCGGCGAGCGAGAGCGCGCCGTTCCGGCGCGGCACCTCCGGGGTCGCCACGACGTCGAGGCGCACCAGGCGACCCGTGTCCGTGACTGCTCCCACTGTCCCGCGCGCCGTCGCGGCGATCTGGCTCGTGACCGCGTCGTGGGGCTGGCGCTCGCCCGCGCGCGGGAGCGGCTCGGCCCCCGCCGTGCGCGCCACCAGGCCCGTGGCCGACAGCATCACTCGGCACGGGTCGTCGGGAACGGTCAGCGGGATCTCGGAGGCGCCGGCCGCGAGCCCCGTCGCCGCGGATCGCCTTGCGGCGGCACCACCGGCCCGCGCGCCGTCGGGAGCCTCGAGGAGCACCGTTCGCCGTGGCGTGCCGAACTCCTCGGCCACGGCGGCCAGCTCACGGGAGACCGCGTCCCGCAGCAGCGCCTCGTCGGCCAGGACGGCCTCGAGCTCGGCGATCTCCCGGGCCAGGGCGTCGCGCTCCTTCTCCAGCTCGATGACCGAGAACTTGGTCAGGCGCCGCAGCTGCAGCTCCAGGATGTAGCCCGCCTGCGGCTCGGTGAGGTCGAAGTCCTGCATGAGGCGGGTGCGGGCCGTGGCCGCGTCCTCGCTGGAGCGGATGACGCGGATGACCTCATCGATGTCGAGGATCGCGATGAGCAGGCCCTCGACCAGGTGCTGGCGCTCCCTGCGCCTGCCCAGGCGGAAGCGGGTGCGGCGCTCCACCACCGTCAGCCGGTGGCGCACGAAGACCTCGAGCAGCTCGCGCAGCCCCAGCGTTCGTGGCTGGCCGTCGACCAGGCACACGTTGTTGATGCCGAAGGAGTCCTCCAGCGGCGTGTGCCTGTAGAGCTGGGCGAGCACCGCCTCGGGGTTGTAGCCGTTCTTGACCGTGATGACCAGGCGCGTGCCGTTCTTGCGGTCGGTGAGGTCGGCGACGTCGGTGATGCCCTGGAGCTTCTTGGAGGCCACCGTCTCCTTGATCCGGGTGATGACCTTCTCCGGACCGACCAGATAGGGCAGCTCGGTGACGACGATGCCCTTCCTGCGGGCGGTCACGTTCTCGATGCGGGCGGTCGCGCGGGTGAGGAACTTGCCGCGCCCGGTGCGGTAGGCCTCGCGGATGCCATCCAGGCCGACGATCATGCCGCCGGCCGGCAGGTCGGGACCGGGCACGAAAGCCATGAGGTCCTCCAGCGAGGCCCGGGGATGCTCGATGAGGTGTCGGGCCGCCCCGATGACCTCGACGAGGTTGTGCGGCGGCATGTTGGTCGCCATGCCCACGGCGATGCCCGAGGCGCCGTTGACCAGAAGGCTGGGGAGGGCCGCCGGCAGGACCTCCGGCTCGGTGAGGGTGTAGTCGTAGTTGGGGGAGAAGTCGACGGTGTCCTCGTCGATATCCGCGGTCAGCGCCAGGGCGCTGCTGGCCAGCCTCGCCTCGGTGTACCGGGCCGCGGCCGGGCCGTCGTCCAGGGAGCCGAAGTTGCCGTGCCCGTCGACCAGCGGCAGGCGCATGGTGAAGGGCTGGGCCAGGCGCACCAGGGCCTCGTAGATGGCGACGTCGCCATGGGGGTGGAGCCGGCCCATGACGTCGCCGACCACCCGCGAGCACTTCACATGCGGGCGGTCGGGGCGCAGCCCCATCCGGTCCATCTGGAACAGGATGCGACGCTGGACCGGTTTGAGGCCGTCGCGGGCGTCCGGCAGGGCGCGGGCGTAGATGACCGAGTAGGCGTACTCCAGGAAGGAGGTGCGCATCTCCGTGGGAAGGTCCTGGTCGACGATAAGACTGTCATCGGGTGGAGGCGTCTGCGTGGCGGACTTCGGCATGTCTCGCATCATGCGCGACAACGGTCCGGAATGGGGAGGCGACACCCCGGGGGGTGACGGGATCGACCGCCGGTTCCGGGCCGGCGCCATGGCGGGAGTCCCGGTGCGGGGGTCTTCTGGGAGTCCCCGCCGATCGGGTCGCAGGTCGATGGCATGATCGTCCTATGAAGTGGACTACGCAGGCCCGATCCGACGACGCCGCCTCGACGCCCCTGGCCGAGGAGGTGCGCCGCGCCGGCTACTATCCCGACCTCGTCCTGGGCGCGCTCGACGTCGCCGTGGCGGGGGAGGAGGTCGTCGTCGACCTCGTCCAGTCCGAGACCACCTTCGACGACGCGGTTCACCGCCACCTGACCGTGCTCGCCCTGACCTCCAGCCGGCTCATCATCGTGCACGTCGATGATGTCCCGCGCGAGGACGGCCGGCCGGGTGCGGTGGCCACCAGCGAGGCGGTGCCCATCGCCCGCATCTCCTCGGTGTCGCTGACCCGGGGCGTGCTCGAGCCCGCGGACGACGGCGGGCGGCTGACGGAGATGACGATCGCGATCTGCTGGGGGGCCGTGCGACGACTGGATCTCGAGCCGGCGACCTGCGGCGATCCGTCCTGCGAGGCCGAGCACGGGCTGACGGGATTGTCCATGCCCGACGACATCGTCATTCGCGTCGCCGCCGGGGTCGAGGGCGACGCCGCGCTGATCCGCGCGGACCGTTTCGCCCGAGCGCTGTCCGAGGCGACCGCTCAGGTCGCGGCGCGCGCATGAGGCCGCACCTGCGTCAGGTCCTGGGCGCCGCGGCGGTGGGCGCGGGGCTCGCCCTGGGCGACCCCGGCTCGCCCGGTGCGCTCTCCGACGCCCAGGCGCGCGACGCGGCCGTGGCCTGGGGCCTGCTGACCGATGACTCCACCGGCGGAACCGCCCCGACCGTCCTCGTGCTCGTCGATGGACTCGGCCTGGAGCTGCTGCGCGAGCGCCTGGGACATGCGCCCGTCCTGCGGTCCTGGCTCTCCGCGACTCGATCGGGCCCCGGTCCCGGCCCCTCCGCGCGCACCTGCACGCCCTCGACGACGGCGGCCGCGCTGACGACGCTGGGCACCGGCGCCCTGCCCGGGACCACCGGCATGGTCGGATACTCCGTACTCAACCCGATGCTGGGGGGCTCCCTCCCCGCCGGCACGACTCCGCACCCCGACCAGAACCTGAACCTCATCACCTGGGAGGGTCGCGCCCCCGACCCCAGGGCCTGGCAGGACGTTCCCACCATCTTCGAACGCCTCGAACGCCTCGAACGCGGTCCGGACCGCTCCCGCTCCGCCCGGGAGGGCGGCGCGCCCCTGGCCGTGACGATCGGCCCCGCCCGCTTCACCGGCTCGGGACTGACCCTGGCCGCCCTGCGCGGGGCCCCTCATCTGGGCGCCGACCGCCTCGAGTCCCGGCCCGGGCTGGCCGCCGAGGCGCTGCGACGGGGCACCCCCCTGGTCTACCTCTACGTCGGTGAGCTCGACCACACCGGTCACAACCACGGATGGCGCTCCATGCGGTGGCTCGAGCAGCTCGAACGCCTCGATGCCGCCATGGCCGAGCTCGCGCGCCGGGCTCCGGCGGGCACGCGCATCATCGTGACCGCCGACCACGGCATGGTCGACACCGGTCCGGACCGGCGCATCGACCTCGCCGCCCGCCCCGCCCTGGCCCGCGACGTCGTCGCGGTGGCGGGCGAACCGCGCTTCACCCATCTCTACGTGCCCGGGTCCGATCCGGCCATCGCCGCCGAGGTCGCCGAGCGATGGCGCGACGAGCTGGGCGAGCGGGCCCTGTGGATCGGCACCCGGTCCCGGGCGGCGCGGCACCTGGGACCGATCGGGCAACGGACGGCCGGTGTGCTGGGCGATGTCCTGGTGGCGATGAACCAGGAGTGGGTCGTGGTCGATCCGCGCGTTCACAGCGAGTCCGCCATGGCCATGCCCGGCGTGCACGGCTCCCTCACGGACGCCGAGACGTCGATCCCCCTGCTGGTGACCGGAACCTGACTCGGCGACGCTCGGGGCTATGCCTCACGCCGTCCATCGCGCGCCCGTCACTCGGGCTTGGCCCCGAAGACGATCTCGTCCCAGGACGGGACGGATCGGCGCGAGCGCTTTCGGGACCTGGGCGCGTGCGCCGCCGACCCGGACGACCTGTCGGAGAGCGCGTCCCGCTCCGCCCGCTCCTCCACCTGAGCCGTCGGCATGGTCGGGGCACTGTGGACGGATGCCGCCGCCTGGGGCGACGTCGGGGTGGGCGGAGCGGGGGACGCCGCGCTGGGGGCCGACGCGGTGGGGGGGGTCAAGATGGACTACGAGGTGCTGGGAACGGGCAACGACATGTTGATGGTGACCTGCAGCGGAACGGCCGTGAGGTTGGACTGAGGCCCGAAGAGCCTCCTCGGCCCTGTGGTTTCGCCCCGTTCCGAAAGATTT
>ERZ772807.368-NODE-368-length-27915-cov-4.025915_pt1 | contig 27915 bp, 27 predicted proteins | sample MGYA00511472_ERZ772807 | MGnify/ENA primary metagenome ERZ772807 (study PRJEB29015, sample SAMEA2737947) | human oral metagenome | biome: human oral; feature: human-associated habitat; material: dental | place: China | collected 2039 ... | reverse complement strand
TCAAGTTAGGCGGAAAAGTACTCTACCGGGAAGAAGATGTGGAAAAGCTATTGCAGGAGAATTACCGTCCTCGGTTTGAGAAGCCTTGACGGAGAAACAGGCAGTAAGAAACATTTTTCTTACTGCCTGTTCTCATATTCAGTTGTACCATCCTCCTTTGCCATAACACACAAGTAATGGAGGACTTGTTCTCTTCTTTTCGGTCAGTCTTCCGATTATCCATTGACGGAAACTCTTTGCCTGTGGAGAAGCAAAGCGAAATGACAGCATCGTTATCATTTCAAGGTTGTATAAATCCACCGAACCATCCCTAAACAATAGCGTTTGCATTACCTCATCTTCCCTGAGCAAGCCCTCTTTGAAGATAGACTTGATGTGGCTGTTTACCTTGCCGGAGAATACGCCGAACAAGGAGGCTATTTCGCAAGCCGACATCCAAACGGTAATTGTCGGGATATGTATTTTTCCGTTCTCTCCAATGGTTATGATTTCTCTTTTCATCGTTCGTCCTCCTTTTATATAGTGATACCATTGAACTGCTCTATCTTACTCAGTTTATCGGAGAGTGCCGCCATGTCCCGACTTTCCTTTTCGTGAGTGATTTTGGCATAAATCTGCGTGGTGCGGATATTTGTGTGTCCGAGCATCTTGGAAAGGGTTTCGATGGGAACGCCGTTGGTCAGGCAGATTTCCGTCGCCATAGTATGGCGGCTGGTATGCCACGTAATCTCTTTTTCGATACCGCAGAGTCCGATGATTTTCTTGATGTTCTTGCAGGCGGTAATATACTGCGGAACGGGCAGGAGGTAATCCTCCTTCGCCATGCCATCGTACTTCTCGATAATCTGTTTCGGAATATCCAAGAGCATGATATTGGACTCCACACCTGTCTTTTGTCGCTTGGTCATAATCCAGAGTTTACCGTCAAAGGAAGTCTGAAGGTTATCTTTGGTCAGGTTCTTCATATCGGTAAAGGACAAGCCGGTAAAACAGCAGAAGACGTACAAATCCCGAACCAGCTCCATTGATTTACGCCTGAATTTCAAATCCAACAGCCTGCGGATTTCATCCTTGGTCAGATAGTCCCTGTCGGTACTCTCGGCGGATATGCTGTAATCCACGAACGGGTCACGGACTATCCATCCGTGATTCTGGGCAATGGTAATCATACGGCGCAGGGGCATCATGTAAATCCATACCGTGTTGTTACAGCATTGCTTTTCGGTGCGCAGGAAGATGTCAAAGTCGGTAATGAAAGCCGGAGTGAGTTCTTTCAAAGCAATGTCGCTGACACGGTAGCGGTTCTTGATGAACTCCTCCAGATGCTTATAGACCGTGCAATACTTGTGGTAGGTGGATGGGCATCGCAAGCCTGCATCGACCTGTTTGAAAAAGTCCTCATTGTGCTGGGCAAAGACTTTCAGCAAGGTTTCATGCCGCATTTCCAAGCCCAAGAAAGCGTTCTTCACTTTCTCGGCAGTGACATAGTTATCCCGCTCGGCTATCTCCTTGTATTTGGCATTGATGCCGACACGTATCTTGTCCAAGAAACGGTTGGTTTCCAACGCCACGGTACTTTTGCCTGAAGCACGGTTGCTCTTGATGTCCCACAAGTCGGGATGGATGTCGCATTTGCAACTGAACTGGGCTATCGTACCATCAATGGTGATACGACACATCACGGGAACGGAACCGTTCTTCTTGGGGGCGTTCTTTTTGAGGTAGAACAGAACCTTAAACGTACTACGCATAACTCTGACTTTTTACGGTTTACAAAACTATTCATTGTCAGGTTATTTGTTGCTATGCAAAATATTGTCGTTCAATGGTAAAGAAACAGTCCGCAATTTATTTGCCTGTTTCCTTTCATCGAAGTACCTTTGCAGGAGGTAATCCCCGAAATTCAGGTCGGATTTTGCACTGTTCGTTACCGCTTTTCCCAATCCTCACTTGCAAAGGAGGTGGTAATGTTTTGGTAACGCTGCTCTGTCCGAAGTTGGTATAACCCCGTCTTTTCGAGGTTTTGCGTCGAAAGGCTCAAAAAACAGAACCGACTGACTCACAAATCATTCACGCTATTTCACCTTTTCTTGAACCTTGAGGATAGATTTTTTTCAAAAACTATCTTTACTTTTAAGCTTTTCCAACGTCATTTGAATGAACAGACAATAGAAAATGGACGAAAAAGCCTATGAACAGATAGCCCATCGTGCAAGACCTGAGATCGAAAGTATCGTCAGACGGTTCTTCGCTTCCTTACAGATGGAAGAAGAAATCGACGACGTTGTGCAGGAGGTTCTCATTCTGTTGTGGCGCTATCGTGACCGACTTGACAAGGTGGAAAAGCTTGAAGCGTGGGTCAATCGCGTGTCGCGTAACCAGTGTGTTACACGTTACCGGCAGCTCAAACGGCAAGAGAAAGTGTCCATTAACGGCCGTGATTTCATCGCTTCTGACAGTGCTTCGGGCACTGTTGATGACGCAGAACGGCGGCAGATGACCAAGCTTTTGTTCAATCAACTGCCCAAAGCCACGCGCCGAATTCTCTATCTTCGCAATGTCGAAGGAATGACTTTAGACGACATTGCCACCATTTGTAACCGTCCGAAAACGAGTATTAAATCCTCTATTTCGGCAGCAAGAAAGCAAATTATAGACCAATTAAAACGGCAGAGATGACACAGAAGAATATTCAAGACAAAGCAGAACGCAGGGCTTTAATACAGCGTTTTCTCGATGCAGAGGCTTCTGTTGAGGAGGAAAAGCTGCTTGCAAGCTATTTCTCTGCACATCAACCGGAAGCCGACGAGCGCGATGTTGCCTTGCTTTTAGGCGTGCTTGGAACTGCTGATGGCTTTGAGGAAAGCGTGGAAGCTGACCTCTCCGGTGTTTTCGAAGCGGTTGTTCAAGCACATGAGAAAGCACGGAACAGGCGGAAAACCATCATGTGGCTGTCGGGTATTGCTGCCTTATTTCTGTTGCTGTTTGCAATCGGAAAGCATATAATGCGCGGCGATGAAGACCTCCTTTCCACGCTTACTACTGCGGAACAGCAGCCTGCAGGACTGCACACAGCACCCTCTTTGCCGGACTCTACGGCGAAAATCATGCTTGAAAATGACACATGTGCAGGTTCCATGAAGTTGGAGAAGTCGTATAAAACAAGGCAAAATGCAGATCCCAAACGTGTGAAAAAAGCAATGAAAGAGCGTCTCTCAACTCCTGAAATGATAGGACAAATCCGCTTTTTAGCTGATATTGCCCTTGAAAGAGACGAGGCAATAGAGATTATCCCCATAGGAAAAGCTGCCGTGGTTACATCGGCAGATGCGGAAACAAACTGCAAATTTCTCGCTATCCCATGCGATGATGAGGGCAACATGCAGTTGTTTGCACTCGAAGATGAGTAGAGGAGTCGATGCGTAGACCGATGAACCGGCAGACAAGTTGACTGCAGGAAAAAAGCCATTCGGTTTTCTCAATATTCAAAAGAAATTCATTTTTAAACATCACGCAATATGAAACGATTTATCTTGACAATCATTTGTGCTGTTCTGTTCGCGGTTTCAAGCAGTGCACAGACAGTGAGAACCACCGAAAAATATATCATCGATGGCAAGGAAATAACCAATTTTGACGGTTCACAACTTAAAAACAAAGTGATATTGGACTATAAGATAGAGCCCGATATAAAGTGTTTCGTGCATCGGATAACAACGGCTGACAGCCTGAAAAACCAGAAAGTGAGACTTGACGGTTTGAAGATTGATATCCCAAAGATTTTTGATGAGGGGGCGAACAAAGGCAAATACAACTTTATATTCACGAAGCATAAGCTGCTGTATATCGTAGATGGTGTCGTGAAGAAAGACGGATTGAAAGGCATAGAGCCGCTTGATATAACTTCGGTAACCGTTCATAAGCCTGATTCTAAGGTTGCAGAGTCTTATGGAGAGGCAGGAAAGAACGGCGTCGTCGTTATTAAAACGCGCAAAGAAAAACGCATTGTGTATATCATTGACGGTAAGAAAGTGACGGATGTTGACGTACAGAACTTCTCACCTGAACAGATAAAGAGTGTTGTTGTCATGAAGAAGGGCTCGAAAGCTGCCGTGAAAATCGGTGGGAAAAAGGATGGGAACCAATATGATTACATTTCCATAAAATTGAAATAAAGTCTGTGGCGGAGGCCATGACGAAGTGTCTTGTAGGGTTTAGTCTTCCTGCAAGGCACTTTTTTTGTTCTGAATAATCTCCTATGGTGTCGCGTTGTGAATGATATGTTAAATTCAGTCATTTATGTTTACAAATGTTCTTGCATGGCCTGAAGATTTGAAACGAGTGTCTTTTTCGTTTCAAATAGGTGCTGATTTTTGGCATTTTGTAACGCATTGACAGTCAGAATATTATAAAACCTGAAGCAAAATACAAATCGAAATGATGTTGAAAAACGTTGTAATTTGCATCAACAGAGCCTCTGTCTTGCATCAAATTACGGTGCTTCTTGACTTGAATGGCAGCGTGTTTTGCGTCAAGTTACGAGGCATGATGAATGAAGTTGCACGCCAATGGCTTTGAACTTGGGAGATATTCCTCGTTTTTTCGCTTCTTTTTCTCTGTTTGGTGGTGATTTGAAATGTTAAAAATTAAGAATGATTTTTACACTGATTGCAGTCTTGAAAGACGTTGTCTCTTGGAGGAACAGCCTGTATGTGGGGCCTCTTTCTGTGTTGATGTCCGGTGTCTCTACAGTTGTTAATGCTGATGACTAAACACAGGTCACTGTCGATATGCCTTAAAATTAATTTGCATTTTAACGGCAAATCATTCGTTTCCAATCGTTGTTTTTTGTAAATTTGCACCATATTAAATAGGAGTAAGTTGTGTCTTTTCGTTTTCTGATGTCGATGCAGTGATGGGATAATCGTCGGCAAAGTAGCGGGGCAGATAGGTTAGAAAGACTGCTGACAGGTCTATTAACTCTACTTTTTTTGTTGCATAAGGAAAAATAAAATACAAGATAAATTTATGAAAAGAATTCTCTTTTGTGTGTTCTTCTCTGTCATTTCCATGAGCTGTTTCGCTCAGATGAGTGACGATCAGGTAATGCAATTCTATCAGAAAGAGCACAAGGCCGGGACTTCCAACGGGCAGATTGTGACCAAACTCATGCAGCGCGGTGTGCAGATTGACCAGATTCGGCGTGTTCGGAACCAGTATCAGAGCCAGAATCAAACGAAGGTTGACGGTGGTAGTGCAGTCACTTCGAATGGTACTTTGAGAAATAACAGCGGATCGAAGCCGCAGGAATTGACTTCGGGTAATATGCAGTTGGACCGCTCTTCACAGGAAACCGCTGAGCAACAATACGTGCAAGTGCAGCGAAACATCAACGAACATGCTGAAGAAGTGCTGTCTCCCGGTGGCAAAAAAGTATTTGGTCGCGACATCTTCAACAACAAACTGTTGAGCTTCGAGCCAAACATGAACATTGCAACACCGACAAATTACACCATAGGTGCAGGCGACCAAGTGGTTATTGAGATTTATGGTGCCTCTCAAAAGACCGAGACTTTGGTTGTTTCTCCAGAGGGAACGGTGACCGTTCCGGGCTATGGGCCTATCTATATCAGCGGTATGTCGGTCGCCGAAGCTAATGCGAAGATACGTCGAACGTTAGGATCACGCTATAGTAGTAGCCAGATTAAGACCTCCATTGGACAGACTCGGACTATCATTGTGAATGTGATGGGCGAGGTGAAAGTGCCTGGAACCTACACGGTCAGTGCTTTCGCAAGCGTCTTCCACGCCCTGTATATGGCCGGAGGTATTAATGGTTTAGGTACGTTGCGTAATATTAAGGTGTTCCGTAACGGTCGTTTGGCAACGGTTGTTGATGTCTATGACTACATTCTTAACGGCAGATTGACGGGTAATATCCGTCTTCAAGACAATGATGTTATCGTGGTTGGGCCTTACGATTGCTTAGTGGATATCGGCGGATCTGTAAAGCGTCCGATGACTTATGAAATGAGAAAGAACGAGAGTGTGGCTTCTGTTATCCGCTATGCCGGCGGCTTTGCAGGCAATGCTTACAAGAAGTCTGTGCGGTTGTTACGTTCAACCGGGCGTGAAAAGTCGGTGTATAATGTCAGTGAATTCGAAATGAATAACTTCCGAGTTGCTGATGGTGACGTGATTTCTGCAGACTCTATACTCAACCGTTACGATAATATGATTGAGGTTAAAGGAGCTGTATTCCGCCCGGGACTTTATCAGTTGGGGCAGGAAATAAACAGTGTTCGCTCTCTGATTAAGCATGCAGAGGGTGTCACGGAGGATGCTTTCACAGATCATGCCGTGTTGCATCGTCTGAAGAAAGACCGTACTTTAGAGGTTATTGCGGTTGATGTGAAGGGAATTCTTGACGGCAGTGTGGCCGATATTCCATTGCAGAATGGAGACGTTCTCTTTATTCCAACCCAGAGTGAGCGCACTTCTGCACGCACTATTACCATTCATGGTGAGGTGCAATTCCCTGGTTCTTATCAGTATGCTGATAACGAAACGATCGAAGATTTCATTATGCAGGCGGGCGGATTGACCGATGCTGCTTCGACAGCTAAAGTCGATGTGTCGCGTCGTATCATTGATCCAACGGCAACAACTTCGCCAAGAGAGATTGCAAAAACTTTCAGTTTCACACTTAAGGATGGTTTCATTATTGATGGAACTGCAGGCTTTAAGCTGGAACCTTATGATGAAGTTTATGTGCGTCGCAGCCCTGGTTATCAGGCACAACGCAATGTCTCGGTGAGTGGCGAAGTGCTCTTTGCAGGCACATATACCTTGAATAAGAAGAATACAAGGCTGAGCGACCTTGTCAGAATGGCTGGAGGGGTGACGTCAGAAGCTTTTATTCGTGGTGCAAGAATAGAGAGGAAGATCAATGAAGACGAGCGAATTCGCATGAAATCTGTTATGCGTGTGGTGAACAATCAAAACGGGAAAGACAGCGTCAACACTAATCTTCTTGACTTTGCAGAAACGTATTATGTGGGTATAGAACTTGATAAGGCACTTGAAAACCCTGGCTCAAACAGTGATATTGTATTGCGTGAAGGTGATAAACTCGTCGTTCCGGAGTATAATGGAACTGTAAAGATCAGTGGAGATGTGATGTATCCGAACACGGTTGCTTATGAAGAAGGGCGTAACTACAGATATTATATCAATGAGGCCGGTGGTTTTGGCACGCGTGCAAAACACTCGAAGACATTTATTGTCTATCAAAATGGTAGGGTAAGTGTAGCAGGAAAGCATAAGGTTGAACCTGGATGCGAAATCATAGTGCCGAGTAAACCGAAGCCAAATGGCAATGCTTTGACTAATATCTTAGGCATAGGAACGAGCATGGCGTCGTTGGCAACAATGTTTGCAACCATTGCTAATCTCGTCAAATAAAGCTGTTCGTAACGTTATATTAAACCTATTATCCAGCATGAACGAAGAAAATCGTCTACAAAATAATCCTCAATGGGAGGAAGAAGATACTTCCATAGATTTCAAAGCGTTGTTTGATGCATTGAAAAAGCATTGGAAGAACTACGTCATCTTTATTTCGGCATCAGTCATTCTTGGTGCTGTTTATGCGCTGTCACTGCCTGCTTATTATGAATGTCAGGTAACGTTAGTGCCTGAACTGTCGCTGAACGGAGGGGCAACCAGCTCGTTTGGTTCAGTTGCTTCATCTTTTGGGGTGAAGCTTGGAGGCAGTGGAAGCAAGGACATTGACGCCATTACACCAAATCTCTATCCTGATTTGATGAACTCTGTTGATTTCAAAGGCAGTTTGTTTGACATCAAGGTGCATCGTAAGGATAGCCATAAGATGATGAATTATTATGATTATCTGCTCTATTATCAACAGAAACCATGGTGGATAAAGTTTTTTTCCGACAAGGATACCATTAAGAATGAGAAGCTCAATACATTCATGTTGACCAAGCAGCAGACGGCAATTATGAAGGCAATTCAAAATAATGTATCATGCGATGTGGATGAGAAAACGGGCGTTATTACCATTAATGTGACCGATCAGGACCCGTTGATAGCAGCTACTATGGCTGATTCTGTGCAGTCACGCCTACAGGAATTCATCACGGAATATCGTACGAATAAGGCACGGAATGACTTGGAAAATATCAAGAAACTGTGCTCGGAAGCTAAGCATCGCTATGAGAAGGCGCGTCAACTCTACGGTTCTTTCAGTGACAGTAATCAGGACCTGATACTTGAGAGCGTGCGAAGTAAGCAGGAAGACCTTGAGAATGACATGCAATTACAGTTCAATACATACAACGCTTTGGCGGCAAACTTGCAGGCATCCTATGCGAGAGTGCAGGAAGTTACGCCTGCTTTTACGACGCTTCAGAGTGCTACTATGCCTATTGAAAAGGCTGGCCCGCAAGGTAAGAAGATTGTTCTGTTGTTTGCTTTCATTGCATTTTTCGGTGTGACAATGTATGCCTTATGGAAAGAAAAGCAATTGAAAATGTTGCTGGGAATGTAGAAATAACAGCTAAGAACATAGATTAAATTTCACATTGGAAATGCATTCTACTGAAATTCTCTTTTTGATTGGCTTTGTTGTCTTTATTGCAGCCATCCTCATATTGGACATGTTGGTTATTGATCGCAAGGCTCATGCCGTGTCAATCAAGGAAGCCGGCACTTGGACTCTTGTCTGGATAACACTCGCTTTGGCCTTTTCTGCTTTCCTTTGGTTTTATGGTGACCTTGTACATGGCATTCATAACTTCGAAGATTTGCAGGCCGTTGCATCGCGTTATGCCACACATCTCAAACTCAACCCTAACGATTTCGAAGGCAGTTTGCAGCATTATCGCCATTATATGACCATTTCCTATATTTCCGGTTACCTTATAGAGAAGACCTTATCTGTGGATAATCTCTTCGTCATGATGATGATATTTACCTCTTTCGGTGTAAAGAATACAGAATATCAGCATGTGCTCAATTGGGGTATTCTGGGGGCAATTGTCTTGCGTTTCGTGTTTATCTTTGCCGGTGCAGCTATCATTCAGCGTTTTGATTGGGTGTTGTTGGTCTTCGGAGTCGTATTGGTTTACAGCGCATATAAGATGTACCGCGATCGCAACAAAAAGGAAACAATGGACGTGGAGCATCATCCTATGGTGCGTTTCCTGTCGAAATATTTCCATGTTTACCCTCGTTTTGACGGCGATAACTTTTTTGTTCGTGCGGTAAAAAAGGGGAATGACTATGAATTGGTAGGCAAAGGAATGCAAGGTTTGCTTTGTATGACTCCGCTTTTCGTGACGGTTCTCGTGATAGAATTCAGCGACTTAATCTTCGCTTTCGATAGTATTCCGGCGGTTTTCTCCGTGAGTCTCGACCCTTATGTGGTCTTCTTCTCCAACATTTTCGCTATTCTTGGCCTGCGTGCTATGTTCTTTCTGCTGGCCGCCATAGCCGACAAGTTCCGTTATTTGAAGTCAGGTGTCAGCTTTTTACTGCTGTTTATCGGAGTGAAACTCCTCATACATCATTATGTAGAGATTGATGCCCTGTGGTCACTCGGTGTCATTGTGGCTGTCTTAGTGATAAGTATTGCAGCGTCTTTGATTATAAAACCCGCTGTTCATCCTGCCCAAGAGAGAGATATTGAAGCCCAGCATAAGGAATAAGCATATAGCTTTTGTGATAGAAACCGTATGGGGAAAGCCCCCGATACACCTTGATATCGGAGGCTTTTTCCATCGAATGAGTAGTTGAAAAGCAAGGATTTACTTCAAATCTGTACTCTTTAACCACACGTCCATGCATCCCGTTCCGCGATGATTCCAAGCATAATAGGGGATAAGTGTGAGGTTGAAGTTCTTCAATGTCAGGTTTCCTTCGTTGTTTTTCGACAGTTCCTGTGCTGCTGTCTGTAAGGCATCAACGCAGAAAAGCTTTCCATCTGCTTCGGTATTCCTGATTTTATAACCCTTGATGAGATTGAAGACAGCATTGTTCTTGATGTAGATTTGATGGGTTTTCATGCCGTTGTTGTCTGCACTTTCAGCGCAGTAGACCAATGGCCCACGCTCAACTGCCACGCAACCTCGGTCATCCATGACGCGTTTGTCAGCCACAACAGTGCGTGGCTCCATGTCAAGATTGAGTGTAATCACATCGCCTTTCTTCACATTATCGATGCGGATATAACCCTTTTCTAACTTTTCTGTATTGCGGTTTTTGCCGTTTACAGCAATGCTCCAACCGTCTTTCTGTCTGTCAGTAAAGCTGTAAAGGCCACCCGGAGTGACCTCACCGCGTGCCCAACCCGGTATGCGAACTAAGAAAGATGCATGCTTATTGGCGTTTCCTTTGATGCTAATCGTCACCTTTCCATCCCAAGGATAGTTGGTTTCTATTTCTATTTTCATCTCTTTTCCACCCACTTTCACGTTGGTTTTACTTGCCATGAAGAGGTTCACATAAACGTCATTGCCTCGTACAGCATAGACATATCCGGGCACAGAAGGAATGAAACGGCTGAGGTTACTGGGGCAACAAGCACAGCCAAACCAAGGCTGACGCGTCGTAGTTCCGTCGGCATTGAACTTGTAAATGCCGTCGGCAGAAAGCGGATTAGGATAGAAGAAGCGTCCGCCATCAATGCTCATGCCACTGATAACACCATTATATAATGTGCGTTCCAAGCAGTCTATGTATTTCGAATCACCGTGGAGCATGAACAATCTCATGTTAAGATAGCACTGAGCAATGGCTGCACAGGTTTCATTATAGGCCGTCAGGTTGGGCAATTCGTAATCAGCGCCAAAGGCTTCTCCGTAATGTCGTGCGCCAACACCACCCGTCAAATAATACTTTTTGCTTACAATGTGGTCCCAAATGCAGTCGATAGCCTTGATATAAGCACTGTCTCCTGTGAGTGCAGCGATATCTGCCATGCCCGCATACATATAACCTGCCCGCACAGCATGCCCCCAAGCTTCGCGTTGTTTGACAACAGGAATGTCGCTTTGAGAATACTGATTGCGGATAGTTGTTTTGCCTCTGTAGTCCAAGAAGAATTTAGCTTCATCGAGATAACGCCTGTCTCCCGTTGCAAGATAAAGCTTGGCAAGTCCCATTTCGGCTATCTGATGGCCTGGAACTACACAGACTTGACCTGGATTTGGCCCTACTTCGCGAAGCACGCAGTCGGCATATCGGCGTGCAATATCAAGGAACTTCCTTGATCCTGTGGCTTGATAATGGGCTACGGCAGCATCAAGCATGTGGCCAAGATTATAGAGTTCATGGCTCAAGTCCTCAACTTTTTCCCAGCGTTTCCGCCCCGACCAAGGGTGTGGATGCTTAGGGTTCATCGTGCGTGCTGTGTAGAGATAGCCGTCAGGTTCCTGTGCTTTACCCACGATGTTGAGTACACTGTCGATGTAATTCACGAGCTTTTTGTCGGGAAAACTCTGCAACATATAGCTTGCACCCTCGATAGTTTTGTAGACATCGGTATCGTCAAAAGGGAACAACATGAACTTTTCAACGACATATTTGTCGTTAGGGTGGGCAGCTTTTTCAAAGTTTTCGTAGCGGTGTTCGCTTTTACATTTGCTGAAAGCCAAGAGAATAGTCACCTCCTTTGCCGCTTTCACGCGGTCGCCAAAGAATGAGTTTGGTGCGAGTTTAACGTTCGTAAATGGCACCTGTTGATAAGGATAGCCGATTATTGCCAGTTGAGCAAAGGCCCCACTTGTTGCTACAGAAGTAATGATAATAATGAGTAGTTTCTTTTTCATGATGCACTTAGGGTTTAAGATGATTGTTTCAATGTGGCAAATTTATGATTTTCTTTTCTTGAAAACTATTAAGTGTACATTGAATAATCATTATTTTGAATAATTTAATATCTTGGGTTGTTGTTTAAGTTGAAATCTCTTATGGTTTTATCGTTGTTGAATTATTATGTAGGTAGGATAATTTTTTATTATAATCAACAGGGTACTGTGGCTTTCCAAGCCACAGTACAGGAGTAATGTGAGATTGTTTTAATTCATAATTCACAATGTATAATGCATAATTTTTTAATGTGGAATGTGGAGTGTTGAATTGTAGTTAATTCATAATGCACAATGCATGATGTATAATTACGGAGTGAGTTATAACTAATTTCCTTGCAAGTTCGGACTCCCCTCCTTAGGAGGGGCAGGGGGAGGTCCCGCAAGTTAGCGCTCCCCTCCCTTGGGGAGGGGCCGGGGGTGGGTATCTATTAAATTATTTTACAAATGCTTTCGCAGGAAGGGGCGTGCTGAAAAATAAAAGCGTTGCGGTCGGAAATACGCGAGTTTTGAATGAGTTTGTAAAGTATTGTCAATCAGTTGATTATAAGAAACAACAGGAGAAGCAGCATAACATGATGTTGATAAACAGTGTGATTTGCGTCACTTTGTCGTGCAATGTGATGCAAGTTGCGCGGTCACTTGATGCAGATAGTGGGTTGATTTGATGCAGAATACATGATGTCTTGACGCAGATTGGCATGTGAAATGTCGATTTTGAAGTTTTCATTCGCTTTATTTTGTTATTGAGAGTCAATTTTCAGCGTTTATTTTCTCCAGATGGTGAAAATGAAACGACGTGTTTTTTAGCCAATAAACTTTACAAAATCGACTTTCAGGAACACAGGAAAAGTGTTGTTGGAAAAGGCAGGCTGTCACTTTTGAACGCTGAAATGAGCCACTTGAATCATTCTTTGAACTACACAGAAAAACCCATTTTGTGCATTTTTTTTTGGTATTCTTGCCCGAAAGACGTAACTTTGCAGCGGATTTAAAAATAGAAAATTATGGCATACAACTTATTGAAAGGAAAGCGCGGCATTATTTTCGGTGCGCTGAACGACATGTCAATAGCATGGAAAGTGGCAGAACGTTGTGCAGAAGAAGGCGCATCCATGGTGCTGAGTAACACTGAAATGGCACTCCGTATGGGTACGCTTGACGAGCTTTCAAAGAAGATTAATGCGCCAGTCATTGCGGCTGATGCCACCAATTACGATGATCTTGAGAATGTTTTTGTAAAGGCTCAGGAGTTGTTGGGCGGCAAAATAGACTTCGTACTCCATTCCATTGGTATGAGTCCTAACGTGCGCAAGCATCGCACTTACGATGATCTTGACTATAATTGGTTGAATAAAACGCTTGATATTTCAGCCATTTCGTTCCATAAGATGTTGCAGGCTGCCAAGAAAGTTGACGCTATTGCTGATTATGGTTCAGTCGTTGCACTGACTTATGTGGCTTCACACCGCACGTTCTTCGGCTACAATGACATGGCAGATGCCAAGAGTCTGTTGGAGAGTATCGCGCGTAGTTTCGGCTATATCTATGGTCGTGAGAAGAATGTCCGCATTAATACTGTGTCGCAATCTCCTACAGCTACGACCGCTGGTAAAGGTATAAAGGACATTGATAATATGATGGACTTTGCCGATAAGATGTCGCCTCTTGGCAACGCTACTGCTGATGAATGCGCCGATTATTGCGTTACTTTGTTCAGCGATTTGACGCGTAAGGTGACCATGCAGACGCTGTTCCATGACGGCGGTTTCTCTAATATGGGTATGAGTTTGCGTGCAATGAACCAATATAGTAAGGCATTGGACGATTATAAAGACGAGAACGGAAACGTTATCTACGGATAAATGAAGTTCCAATAGGCCTTATATAATAAGGTGAAAAACCAGAAGCCGCAGCTCTTTCCTTTTGGGATGGAACTGTGGCTTTTGTGGTGTTTGCTCATGTCTGTGTTTTAGGAAAAAGCACAGATGTGGAGAATTGATAAATCATTGAATGGAGTTTGTTGCCATGAAAAAGAAGATTGCATTGGTATTGTCAGGCGGTGGAGCGCGCGGATTGGCGCATATCGGAGCCATTGAGACCTTGGAAAGCCACGGATATGAAATCACTTCGATTGCCGGTTGCTCAATGGGAGCACTCATAGGTGGCATGTATGCTGCTGGGAAACTGCCCGAAGTGAAAGACTGGGTGTTGGCACTTGACCGCAGAAAAGTGCTTTCTTTGGTCGATTTTTCATTGAGTTTGACTCATTTGGTCAAGGGCGACAGGGTGATGGAGGCCTTGAAAGAGATTGTGCCCGATGTCAATATTGAGGATCTCCCCATTCCTTATACGGCCGTTGCAACCGATTGGAACAGTGGAAAGGAGGTCGTTTTCGACCATGGAAGCCTTTATGATGCCATCCGTGCCAGTATCTCAATACCGCTGTTTCTCAATCCCGTTAGGCGGGAAGAAATGTTGCTTGTTGATGGCGGATTGGTCAATTCATTGCCTTTGAACAGGGTGGTGAGGCATTCGGGTGACTTGCTTTTCGGCATCAATGTGAGCACTCATGATTATCAAGGCGAGCTTCTCATGCAGCAGTTTGTGGAGAGAAAGCTGCTCAGTAAGTCGATGCCGGCAGCTGTCATGAACCGCATTATGAAGCATTTTGAGGGTATCAATATCAATTATGTAACGTTGTTGATGCGCACTATCGCAATTATGCTCGAACAAAATACACGTCAACAGATCTTAATCTCACGTCCCGACCTTGTTGTCCAGGTGCCGATGAAACGCTATGGTGTTTTTGATTTTGACAAGGCTGCAGCGATTTTACAGATTGGGAAGCATAAAACATCTCGTGCATTGAGGCGATTTGAGCACATGAAACAACCGTTGTGGCGACGTTTGTTACAGCAATATTGGAAGAGAAAAGAATGAAATCGGCTGATGATTAAATCTCATCGATGCCGCGTCGGGTATTTATTTTGAGGGCTTTGAATTGTGTAGGTGTCATGCCTGTGACGCTTTTGAATTGACTGCTTAAATGAGAAACGCTTGAGTAGTTCATTTGAAAGGCAATCTGAGTGAGGCTCATCTGGTCATAACGTATCAGCTCCTTGACACGCTCAATACGCTGTTCGATGAAATAACGCTCAATAGTCTGCCCCGTAACTTCACTGAAAAGTTTGCTCAATGCGCTGTAGTCGGCGTGGAGTTCTGATGCGAGATAATCGCTTAGGTTGAAGTTTGTAGAGCTGTCACGATAGTGTACAAGCTGGATTATAGCAGTCTTGATTTGCGCTATAGTCTGGTGTTTGCGGTCGTCAAGAAGTTCAAAGCCCAAAGCTTCAAGGTCGCCTTTGAGTTGCTTGTACTGTGTTTCATTGGGCTTTTCCTCAATATGTACTTCGCCAAGTTCTACGGAAAGCGGTTGCATGTTGTTATCGCGCAGCACCTTTTCTACGGCCATCTTGCAACGATCGCACACCATATTCTTAATATACAAGACTGAATTCATCATTTCACAAAGTTACAAAAAGAATGCGAAATGATGCATTTCAAAGTATAAAAAAAGAGACTTAGCATTGCTAAATCCCTTTCATTGAAGTGGGTGGTGATGGATTCGAACCACCGAAGGCATAGCCAGCAGATTTACAGTCTGCCCCATTTGGCCACTCTGGTAACCACCCGTTACACCGGTGGGCGTTGACGGATTCGAACCGCCGACCCTCTGCTTGTAAGGCAGATGCTCTAAACCAGCTGAGCTAAACGCCCTTAACTTGTAAGGCGGGTGCAAAAGTAGACAATTTATTTTAACGCTGCAAGTTTTGCAGTTCTTATTTTACAAAATTTAAGAATAAAGCAAGTGATTAGACAATTTGCTTCTTGTTTATCGGCATGGTGTGGCATCATAACACTGCGTTAGGCTTGTTCGCGCCTGACAGCTTGTGTTTCATTGCGCAGCCATTCACGTTCCTCGGCATTCAAAAGCGGTGAGAGAGCAGTGTAAACATATTCATGGTAGGTATTGAGCCAAGCAATCTCTTCATCGGTCATCATAGGGATGAGAATTGGAGTTGTGTCAATTGGGCAAAGTGTTAGGGGTTCCATGCGAAGGAATTTGCCGAATTCTGTCTCCTCATCTGCCGTTATGAGTAAGGTGTTTTCAATACGAACGCCGAAACGATTTGACAGATAGAGCCCTGGTTCATCGGTCACCGTCATGCCTGCATGCAGTGGAGCGGGCTTGTATTCCATGCGTATTTGATGAGGCCCTTCATGCACATTGAGATATGAACCAACGCCATGTCCAGTGCCATGGAGGAAGTTATAGCCTTCACGCCATAGGGGTTCACGGGCTAAAGCATCGAGTTGTGTGCCACTGACTCCATCGGGAAAACGAGCTAATTCAAGTTGGATATGCCCCTTTAATACTATGGTGTAGACGCGTTTCTGCTCTTCTGTGAGAGGGCCAAGTGCAATGGTTCGCGTGATATCCGTTGTGCCGTCTTGATATTGGGCGCCACTGTCGATGAGCACAAATCCATGGGGTTCGATAGCAATGTCTGTCTCGGGAGTGGCTTCGTAATGTACAATTGCACCATGATGTTCGTATCCAACGATGGTATCGAAAGAACTATCACGGAACAATGGCTGTTGACTACGCAGGTATGTCAGTTTCTTATCCAATGAAATTTCAGTTTCATGACCAGCCTTTACAGCTGGTATGAGCCATTTGAGAAACTTCACCATGGCTACCCCGTCACGTTTCATTGCATTGTGAAAGCCTTGGATTTCTGTCTCATTTTTCACTGCTTTCATCTCTGGTATGGGCGATGTTGTCAGCACAACTGCTGCTCTTCCTTCTTTCGCACAGGCCACTAAATAGCTGTTGGTCTCGTTAGGATCAAGCAGAATGTTATAGGCAAAGTAGTCCCGTTTAAGATATTTTCCCACCTCATTATAGGGGAGAACCTTAATGGAAAGCATGGCAAGATAGGCTGAAACTTCAGATGTCAACTTGTCGTTATCAACAAAAAGTGTTGTCTTTTCATGCTCAATGACAAGATAACTCACGAAAACCGGGTTACAATGCACGTCGGTTCCACGCATGTTCAGTGTCCAGGCAATATCATCCAAGGCCGACAGCAGCATGCCGTCACAATGTTGTCGGCGCAGGGCTTGACGTATTCTGTCGAGTTTCGAGGTTGTAGTTTCACCGGCAAACTCAAGAGGTTGCAATTCAATTTTATGCTGGGGAATGGCCGGCCGGTCGTTCCAAATGCGAGTCAGTGGGTCGAGATTGAGCCGCAAAGTCATGCCTCCCTGGTGGCGGAGTTCGGCTTTCAGGGCTTCAGTTTCAGCATAACTACTCACAGTTCCGTCAATACCCACCTCGCTTCCTGCCTCGCATTGCTGTCCAATCCATTCTGCAATGGTAGGCGTTCCGTCTACTTTGAGCCTCATAAGTTGGTATTCTGATCCTGCAAGTTGTCGCTCGGCAGCCAGAAAATAGCGCGAATCCGTCCACAAGGCAGCACTTTTCAGCGTGACAACGGCCGTTCCTGCAGAGCCGTTGAAGCCTGATATCCATTCGCGTCCTTTCCAATGTGGAGCCACATATTCACTGTTGTGAGCATCTGTGCTTGGGAAGATGAAAGCTGCGATATGCTCTTGTTGCATCACTTCGCGCAATGCTTCCAATCGTTGGTTAATTGTTTCCATGTGCTTTGTTTTGCTAAATCGACATGACAAAGATAAAGTTTTTAAGAATTAACAACAAATAATCTCTTGGATAAATACATTGAATCATGGATTTTTTACTAACTTTGCGGTTGGACAAACCATAGAAATCAGATTTCAAAACAAAACAATATTAATTACAATTATGAAGTATTTAACGAATGACAAGCTGGTTATCGTCGGCGCAGGTGGTATGATTGGTTCTAACATGGTACAGAGTGTATTGATGCTCGGGCTTACTCCTAACATCTGTCTCTACGATATTTTCGAGCCAGGTGTACACGGAGTATATGATGAGATGGCTCAATGTGCATTCCCTGGTGCTAATCTTTGCTACACCACTGACCCTGAAAAGGCATTCACCGGTGCTAAGTATATCATCTCATCCGGCGGTGCTCCACGCAAGGAAGGCATGACTCGCGAGGACCTTTTGAAAGGAAACTGCAAGATTGCTGCCGAGTTTGGTGACAATATCAAGAAGTACTGCCCCAATGTAGAGCATGTTGTTGTCATCTTCAACCCTGCAGATGTAACCGCTTTGACAACGCTGATTCACTCTGGTTTGAAGCCAAGTCAGTTGACATCTCTTGCTGCTCTCGACTCAACTCGCCTGCAGCAGGCACTTGCAGAGGAGTTCGGTGTACAGCAGGATAAGGTTACCGGCGCACACACTTATGGCGGTCACGGTGAGCAGATGGCTGTATTTGCTTCTCAAGTAAAGGTAGATGGCAAGCCATTGGCTGAGATGAAGCTTTCTGATGAGCGTTGGGAAGAGATTAAACATCACACAGTTCAGGGCGGTTCTAACATCATTAAGCTCCGTGGTCGCAGCTCTTTCCAGAGTCCGGCATATAATGCTGTGAAGATGATTGAGGCAGCTATGGGTGGCGAGAAGTTCACTTTGCCGGCTGGTTGCTATGTTTGCAACGACAAGCTTGGCTTTAAGAATGTCATGATGGCAATGCCGACAACGATTGACAAGACTGGTGTTCACTTCACAGAACCTACGGGAACCAAAGAAGAAATGGACGGTTTGCAGAAGTCTTACGAGCATCTTTGCAAGATGCGTGACGAGATTGTTGAGCTTGGTATTGTTCCTTCTGTTGACAAGTGGAAAGAAATGAACCCAAATCTCTAATCAGATTTAACGATTAAAACCTATAAAAGGTTGGAAGAGGAAGCCTGTCAAGGCTTGTTCTTTCAACCTTTTTCCGTTTCATCTGCCTTGGAGTGGTCAGGAAGTTAAGAGGAAATCAGTGTTGAATAATGTTGAAACCGTATGATGATGAAAAGCATCTTGTGCGGTTATTGCTATGGGGAAACTGCTATATTCTCATCTGAAAGTTTATAAATTCAAGTTTACCTTCCTTCTGTTTTTGTAAATATTGTTATCCTGTTTTTAACATTTCAAGACCCTACCAAATAGAAATGAAATGTCGCTTCCAATGTGACAGTGAAGCCATTTCTGCATAAAAGTGGAGTGATTTCATGCCTTCGATATTCTCACTTCAGCCTTCTTGCTTCGCTATCTCTGTCACTTTACCTCACAAAGTGACTGAAATCATCACGCATCTTGACGCAGATTACAAGCTGAAATGACGCAAATCGCAAGTATTTTCAATGTCACTAAGTGCTTCAAAAAGCATCAAACAAGATAACCATTTGACAGTCAACACTTTGCCGAAACGCTTCAAAACTCACGTATTTTGAACAAGGAGAAAAGATATTTCAAATACGCAAGCTATGCAAGGGCAATTGTAAACATCCTTGAAAAGCATTAACACATTATTCTCTTACAGGCATTCCGGAGCAGGGGAAGTAATGAAAAGAGCATGAAAAAGGCTGCACCATGATGCTCATGATGCAGCCTTCGGTCAATATTCAAAAGCATTTAAGCCTCTGTTTCTTCTGCAGTAGTGTCGGCAACAAAGCTCTTTAGGTCGTCAACATTAAACGCCTTAATGTAAGCAGCCTTGCCGATGACATCCTCTTCTGCCATGCGAACATAGACGTTGGCACTCTTTTCAAAGAGTTCCGGAGCCTTGCTTGCATCGGCAATAATGAGCAGTGACATGATGATTTCTGCTGTCATGTCGTAGAGTCTGCGTGCAAGGAAGTCGTGTTCGTCTTGACTTTCATCGCCGTTTACCTTGTTGAGGGCCTCTTCATAGAGGGCTACAAGCTTGGCAATGCGCGTTTTGAGAGGTTGCATGTTGTCGCTGACGGGGGCTTCAAGCATTTCTTTCATGATGCCAAGATAGGTGCCGTTGGTGATATAGCGCACGGCAGCCACGACCTGAAGTTGGGTAGTTCCCTCGTAGATAGAGAAGATACGGGCATCGCGGTAGAGGCGTTGGCACTTGTATTCCATGATGAATCCCGAGCCACCATGAATGGAAATGGCATCGTAGGCATTCTGGTTTGCATACTCAGAGTTCGTTCCTTTGGCAATCGGAGTGAACGCATCAGCCAATCGGTTGTATTGTTTCATCTCCTTACGCTCCTCTGGCGTGAGCTTGCGTTCACGCGAAATGTCTTCAAGAGCCTTGTAGATGTCGACGTAACGAGCCGTCATATAGAGCATTGAACGGCCTGCGTCAAGCTTTGCCTTCATGCGGGAAAGCATGTCGTAGACGGCAGGGAAGGTGATAATCTTCTTGCCGAACTGGGCGCGTTCCTTGGCATAAGCAAGTGCTTCATTGTAAGCTTCCTGCTCAACGCCTACGCTTTGGGCTGCAATTCCCAATCGAGCGCCGTTCATCAATGACATGACATACTTAATCAAACCTAACTTGCGGTCGCCACAGAGTTCGCATTTCGCATTCTTATAGACAAGTTCACAGGTTGGACTTCCATGGATACCGAGTTTGTTTTCGATATGACGAACGGTCACTCCGCCATCTCTTTTGTCGTAGATAAACATCGAGAGACCGCGTCCATCGCGTGTACCTTCCTCTGAACGAGCCAGAACGAGGTGGATATCTGAGTCACCATTGGTGATGAAACGCTTCACTCCGTTGAGTCTCCAGGTGCCGTCTGCATCCTGAGTAGCCTTCAACATCACACGTTGGAGGTCGGAACCGGCATCTGGTTCGGTAAGATCCATTGACATAGTCTCGCCTGCAGAGATGCGTGGAATATACTTCTTACGCTGTTCTTCAGTACCGAATTCATACAAAGTGTCTATACATGACTGCAAAGACCATACGTTCTGGAAGCCTGCATCGGCTGCAGCGATGAGTTCGGAAGCCATGGAAAAGACCGTGTTTGGAATGTTCAGACCGTCGTAACGGCGTGGCATAGAGATGCCCCACAAGCCTGCTTGACGTGTAGCCTCAATGTTTTCAACCGTTTTACTGGCGTAAAGCATGCGGCCGTTTTCCAAGTGTGGCCCTTCAAGGTCTACGCTTTCAGAGTTTGGCTCAATGATGTTTGCAGCGACATCGCCCGTGATGTCGAGCATACGTTTGTAGTTTTCGATAGCGTCCTCGTAGTTAACGGGAGCGTCTTCAAAAGCATCTTTGTCTGCATAGTTGCGCTCTTTGAGGTCAACAATGCGTTTCATCAGAGGATGGTTCAAGTGGAACTCGATCTCTGGATGGTCGGTGTAATAGTTTGACATAAGCTAAAGCCCCACCCCCAACCCCTCCCCGAAGAGGGAGGGGAGTAGCATGTCATCTCCTTGATAGACGGAAAAGGGTTGGTGATGGGCTGTTTTATTCATTATATAATATGTTTTTTATCTCTTTTATTACTTCTTGCAGATGTTCTGTTACTTGTTCATTGGTGAAGCGTATCACGGTAAATCCCATTCTGTTTAGGGACTCTGTGCGTAGTCTGTCATCATATTCTTGTTGCAGTTCTTGATGATAACCACCGTCTACTTCAATAACCAAATGAAAGTCCAAGCATACAAAATCAACAATAAAGTCACCGATAATATGCTGTCGTCTGAACTTAAAAGTTCTTGGAAGTGACCTCAATTCATCCCAAAGTATAGTTTCGGCAAATGTCATTTTCTGTCGGTTTTCTTTGGCATACACCTTTAGTAGTGCGTAGCGGTCAGGCGAAGAACTCATATAATCAAATGGAGTTATCTTTTTTCCTGTCATATAATGTCAGTTTATTCCAATTGAGTTTTTAGACAAAAAAGCATATTACTCCCCTCCCTCTTCGGGGAGGGGCTGGGGGAGAGGCTTCTTATTTACTGTTCTGCTTATAGTACTTAATCAGCTTCGGCACCACTTCTTCAACGGTTCCATTGATGACATAGTCGGCAATCTTATTGATTGGAGCATCTGGGTCGTTGTTAATGGAGATGATGATGCCGCTGTCTTGCATGCCGGCAATATGCTGAATCTGGCCTGAAATGCCGCAGGCAATGTAGACTTTCGGGTGGACTGTAACACCGGTTTGACCAATCTGACGGTCGTGGTCAACCCAACCTGCGTCTACGGCAGCGCGACTTGCACCCACTTCTCCATGGAGTTCCTTGGCCAACTGGAAGAGAAGATTGAACCCTTCCTTGCTTCCTACGCCGTAACCTCCGGCTACAACAATCGGAGAACCCTTCAAATTGTGCTTTGCAGCCTCTACATGTCGGTCGATAACTTTAACCACATAGTCTTCTGCAGGCACATATTCTGCAACGTCAGGATAAACCACTTCGCCCTTGGCTTGACCTTCATAGACGGCTTTCTGCATTACACCCGAGCGCACAGTTGCCATTTGTGGGCGATGATCGGGATTGACAATGGTGGCTACAATGTTACCACCGAAAGCGGGACGGATTTGATAAAGCAGGTTCTCATAATGCTTCCCGGTCTTCTTTTCATCGTAATCTCCAATCTCAAGTTGGGTACAATCGGCGGTAAGTCCTGACGTCAGAGAGGAACTTACACGTGGACCGAGGTCGCGACCGATAACAGTTGCACCGAGCAGACATATCTGCGGCTTCTCTTCTTTGAAGAGATTGACGAGGATATCTGTATGGGGTGCCGAGGTATAAGGAAAGAGGTTGTCTCCGTCAAAGACGTATAATTTGTCAACACCATAAGGTAAAATCTGTTCTTCTACCTTGCCTTTAATGCCGCTTCCGGCAACAATTGCATGCAGGTCTACACCAAGTTTATTGGCAAGTTTACGACCCTTTGTCAGCAATTCCTGTGAAACTTCCTGTACGGTTGTTTCTTCTATTTCGCAATATACAAATACGTTGTTCATAATATGAATGAGGAATGTGGAGTGAGGAATGTGGAGTTGATGCGCAACATGAACCAAGAAGAATGACAGACGAACTTCTCTTTATCCTTCGAAAGCATCTGCATTGCAGTCAATTCCAAAGCTTTCATCCTGCTTCTTTCCTGTTTTTAGCCAATAATCTTTTCGTCTAACAATTCTTTTACCAAGCTTTCTACATCGTTATCGCTGCCGGTAAGCGTCTTGCTTTCCTTTGCTTGGAACACAATGTTCTGTACGGTTTTCACCTTTGTCGGCGAACCTGCCAAGCCACATTGCTCGTAGTCGGCACCACAATCGGCAATGCTCCACTGACCAAGTGTCAGGTAAGGCCGTGTCTCATAAAGCGAACTCCAAGGTTCATCGCCTTTACGTTCCATCGGACATGTGGCATATTTATATTTCATCACGCGCTTTGCATGGCATGGACGAGCAGGAGCTGCACTTCCATTAACAGTAATCAACACGGGAAGTGGAGCCTCGACGGTCTCTACACCACCGTCAATATGACGGCGAATAGTGGCCTTACCGTCCTCAATTTTCACCACTTCCTCTGCGTAGGTCACTTGGTTGAGGCCTAATTTCTGGGCAACCTGCGGGCCAACTTGGGCCGTATCACCGTCGATAGCCTGGCGACCTCCGATGACGATATCCACGTTGCCAATCTTCTCAATGCCTTTAGCGAGGAAATAAGATGTGGCCAACGTGTCGGCACCGGCACTCTTTCTGTCGGTCAAAAGCCAACCTTCATCAGCGCCACGATAGAGTCCTTGGCGGATAATCTCGCCCGCACGTGGAGGGCCCATGGTAAGAATGCCAACGGTTGAACCTGGGTTTTGGTCTTTGATTCGTAAGGCCTGTTCGAGTGCATTCAGGTCTTCAGGATTGAAGATTGCAGGAAGAGCCGCACGGTTGACGGTTCCTTCAGCCGTCATAGCGTCTTTACCTACATTTCGTGTGTCAGGTACTTGCTTGGCAAGTACAACGATTTTCAATTTCATAGTTAATATGTAAAATATGTGTATAGTTCTATTTTAGCATACGCGCAAAGTTACATTTTTTTTGTTTATTGACCAAATTAAATGCACAAAAAGCGCAAAGTTGTGCACAAGACCCTTTTTTTGTGCAGTCAGGTCAAAGTGATAAGCAGGTAGACTTGTATGTTTTTTAGGGCTGATGAAAGGCTGATAGAAAAGGAGTATAGCAGGAAGAGGAAGATATGTTAATTCATTGTAAGGATGTTTACAATTGCTCTTACATAGCTCGCGAATTCAGAAACAGATTTATTGGCGTTCGAAATACGCGAGTTTTGAGCCGTTTAAGCAAAGCATTGACTGTCAGGTGGTTATCTTGACAGCTGCATTTTGAAGCGCTTGGTAATGTTGAGAATACTTGCAATTTGCGTCATTTCAGCCTGTAATCTGCGTCAAGATGCGTGATGATTTCAGTCACTTTGCAGGCTAAAGTGATAGAGATAGCGGGGCAAGAAGGCTGAAGTGGGGATGTAGAAGCCAAGAAATGGCTTCGCACTTATGCAGAAATGACGTTACTTTCATGTAGAAACAGCTTTGCGCTTGCCTTGAAAGCAACATTTCATTTCTATTTGGTGAGGTTTTGAAATGTTAAAAACAAGGTGATAATCTTTACAGAAAGTTATGATGAAGCAAATAGAAAGACATGTCTTTATAGCTACCTTGGCTATGGTTCTTAAAGCAATAAAAAAGCCATGTGGCGCAGATTGGTTTTCGGGATTAAGGAGAATGAAAATCCCACTGCGTCACATGACTTGGTGAAATCAGGCGGAAGAGGCGGTTATTCGGTCTGTTGTTCCTCTGTTTTTGTTTCATCCTGCACTTCAATAGCAGCTTGTTCAGCGCGTTGTTTGGCCATCTGCTTCTGACAGGAATGTATCTTCAGCGAGTTCATACATTCCACAACACCATAGAGAAGCATGCACCAACCGATGACAAACAATGGCGCAGTGGCAATTACGTCAGGGTAGATGATGGCGATAATTCCTGTGAGCAAGATGACCGAGGGCATCAACCAATAGAAAAATCCGATGTGGGCAAACTTGCGGGCTGCAGCCAGATTGATAAACTGACTGATAGCTCCGATGATGAGCAGTGCGGCAATAATCAAAATCAGACTATTGATAAACGTGTCTGGAATGAGGGCAAGGATAGCACCGAGAATGACACTTCCCACACCAACAATGGGCAATGCAGGGCGTGGGCCGCCCGAAATCAACTCGCCGTTGCTGTTGTAAACCTCAGGGCCTCCTGATGCTTTGCGCGCTGTGTAATAGGTGGCAAGCGAGACAATTCCCGAGAGAAAGAACATGATGCCAATGGCTATGGTTATCCATTGTACGGTTTGTTCGCGGTATTTAATCAGCAGTGCGCCGACTATCATGGCACAGATGGCGCGGAAAAGTGAACTTCTTAATACTTTCATGATTTATGTTTTATGTCTTGACAAAGGTAACAAAAAACTGTGAACTCATTGTGATGTCTCTCTTGTTTTTTGTAATTTTGCAGCAAAAAGAAAGCAAATATGACAACATTATATTTAGTGCGCCACGGCGAAACCATTGATAATGCAGCCCAGATTCTGCAGGGACAGTTGCAGGGAGAACTCAATGAAAAGGGTATTCAGCAGGCTGAAGCCACGCGTGACGAGTTGAAGAATGAGCAGATTGATGTGTTTGTGTCAAGCGATTTGAAACGTTCTATCGACACTTGCAGGATTATTGCAGCGCCACATCACAAGGATGTGGAGACAACGCCCTTGCTCCGAGAGCGCGACTGGGGTGATTTCACGGGCAAGTTCATACCCGATTTGAAGGATGTGGAATGGCCGGAGAATGTTGAAAGCCTTGAGAAACTGAAGAGTAGGGCGCAGAATTTCCTCACCTATCTTAAGACTTCTTTCCCCAACCAGACGGTACTTGCCGTCGGTCATGGCATCATCAACAAGGCCATTCAAAGCGTGTATTACAAGAAACCCATGAGTGAAATCCACAAAATGGATAATGGAGAGGTGAGGATTTACATGCTTTAAGCACAGAAAGTGATAGTGATTGACACTGAAAAGAGAAGGGATTATCATTGGGCGAAAGCCTTCTGATAATCCCTTTTGAGTGAATTGTATATATAGTATAAATAAAAGTGTTGGCCTGTTTGATTGTCTTTTTATCTTCTTCCGCCGAAAACACCATGGCTTCCTTGGGTTGTTGAGCCTCCGCCGAATGAGCGGGTAGGTGCGTTTCCGCCGCCGAAAGATGGGCTTGGAGCACTGCCTCCGAACGAACGTGTAGGCGCATTGTCATTGAAAGAACGGCTTGGTGCGCTGCCGCCAAAGGTGTGTCCTGTGCTTGGACGGTCGAAAACGTGGGTTGGTTCCTGGATAGAACTACCGCGGTCAGCACCGAATGGGCGGGTAGGAATAGCGGGAAGAGTAGACCGGGTGCTGCTCTGTCGGTTGTTGAAAGCGCCATTACCACGGCTTTCGGATGCAGCACTGCCACCGAATATACGTGTATGTGTGTTGTTGTCAAACGAGCGGTTATTGCGTGAGTCGTAGTTGTCGTAGCCGCCGAATGAGCGGTTCCCACGCATGTCGTTACCGTAGATGCGGCTGTTTCTGTTGCCTCCGAACACTCGGTTCTCATTGCCGTAGTTGTCGAAATTGCGGCTGCTGAAACCACGTCCATAGTTGCCTTGGTTGAAATGATCACGCATACCTATGTATCGATGTGAGTCTCTACAACCGAAATCCCGACCGCGATACCAACTTTGTCCGCCATTGATTCGCCAGCTATGTCCACCGCGATAGACGGCATAGAAACCTGGCCGACCGAAATAGAAGTAGTCTCTATGTGGGTAACGGGCATAGACTCTGAAGCGCCAGTAGCCGTCGTTATAATAGAGTGGGCGATAGAAATAGTTGGCTGCGCAATAGGTTCTGTATTGCCAATCGAGCAGAATATAGCTTAAATCAAGATTGCGTTGTGTCCAATAAACGCCGTAAAGGTCGCTGTAATCATTGACACTCATCAGATAGTCGAGGTTGATTTCGTAGGCAGCCTCATACTGTTCGTCTGTGAGGTTCAGTTCATACGCCATCTTGTCAGTAAGGAACAAAGCCTGCTGGCGAGCCTGCTCATAGCTCATTGCGTTTGCCGAGACTGTCAAAGTGAACAGTGTTACGAGGGCTAATATAAACTTTTTCATACCTGTATGTTTTATTTGTTTCTATGTAAATAATGATGCCTGAGGCTCTCGTTGCCTCTTCTTCACATTGCAAAAATAGAACAAATAAAAGGGTAGGAGAAAGGAATTTCCCTAAAGGGGGAGAGGAAATTCCCTAATGTTGGCTATGGCTTGGTCGCGCATCATGGCTTTGTGGAGTGGCATGTCGGCAGGAGTTACGCCGCATGCCGCCCTGAAACCTGCGGCCATGAGGTGTTCGTGGTCTTCAATCTGGCCTGAAATTAATAAGGTTGGAATGTGGTATCGGCAGGCATGCTGCATGATAATGGCCGGCAGTTTGCCCATGAGCGTCTGGCTGTCGCTCTTTCCTTCGCCTGTGATGATAAGGTCGGCATCGGCAATGATGTTGTCGAAATCGAGCAGTTTTAACAGCAGTTCTGCACCCGACTGCATCTTTCCGTTGAGGAATTGCATAAAAGCATAGCCCAAACCTCCTGCTGCTCCCGCACCGGGTTGCATGCTTTTGTCTATTCCCATGCTTTTGGCTGCATGCTCTGCAAACTGCTTTGCGCGGGCATCCAAAGCTTCAATCATAGTTGGTGTGGCTCCTTTTTGGGCAGCAAACACGTGGGCTGCACCATTTGGACCATAGAGAGGGTTCGTCACATCGCTTGCCAATATGATTTCACAACGGTCAAATCGGGATTGAATATCCTTGAAATTTCCTTCCGGGGCAAAGGTTTCTATCAGAGCACGAAGCATGCCTATGCCTGCATCGCCAGATCAGCTTCTTGGATATCATAAAGATCCTCTAACTTTTCTGC
>ERZ772807.365-NODE-365-length-28047-cov-4.230101_pt1 | contig 28047 bp, 17 predicted proteins | sample MGYA00511472_ERZ772807 | MGnify/ENA primary metagenome ERZ772807 (study PRJEB29015, sample SAMEA2737947) | human oral metagenome | biome: human oral; feature: human-associated habitat; material: dental | place: China | collected 2039 ... | reverse complement strand
CGGAGGTTACCGTTATCTCTTTGGTTCTGATTGGAAAATCGATGCCAACGGGCAGCCAATTCTCGCCACAAGTCACATGTTCCATTTCTCTGAACAGTTCATGAAAGACTACGCTCCCTATACCGTTGAGTTGGGACGGAGCTTTGTTTCGCTTGAATATCAGAACGCACGTGTCAACTCCAAGAGTATCTTTGCACTCGATAACCTTTGGGATGGGCTTGGTGCACTCACCGTTATCAATCCTCAGTGCAGATACTTCTTCGGCAAGATGACCATGTATCCGTCATACATCCGCAAGGGACGCGACATGATTCTCTATTTTCTCAAGAAGCATTTCGATGACAAGGAAAACCTCATTATACCGATAAAACCGCTGAAAATTGAAACTCCTGAGGATGAATTGTCTGCCATTTTCTGCAAAGACAACTTTAAAGAAGACTACCGCATTCTCAACAAACACATTCGTGAATTAGGCTATAATATCCCCCCGTTAATCAATGCTTACATGAGTCTCAGCCCCACGATGAAACTCTTCGGCACTGCAATCAACTATGGATTTGGCGATGTTGAGGAGACAGGTATCCTCATTGCTGTCGACGAAATCCTTGAAGACAAGCGTGTCCGCCACATCGACAGTTACGTCAAAGAACATCCCGAAGCTCTTAAAATCACGAGTGGAGCCAACAAAGTGATTTATAAAAACAAGTGAGGAAAACGGTTGGGGTGAGATGAAGCAATGTGAATGACTGGTATTTGCAACAGCTTTTGCATGACTCGAAGAATTGAAATGCAACTTGCTTCTTTACCAGAAACCCTCCGCCTTTTGCTTGCATGTAAATCATTGAGCATCAGTATGTTGATGAAACAAAAGCGAACTGCGAGATGAAATGCCTGAAGTTACCTTGTCATTTGACTTAGATTACCGTGTCATCTGCGTCAAGTTACCGTGTGATTTGCGTCAAGTTGCAGCGCATGATGAATAGAGTTAGAAACTACAGCCTACGGTATTAAATTACCAGTAAATGCTTGCCGTTATCTATCCCTCGGGGTTTGGAAAACAAAAATAAATCATAACAATCTCTTCATGACATACATCTCATTCCTCATCAAGCATACTCTTGCTTTCAGAAGGGGTAAGAGAAAGCTCTGGATAGACTTCCTCTGACACCATTCTATACACTTTCGCGGTAATACCCATCGTCGTTTAAAGAATTTACACAGCGAACTGAGAGATAGAACAAGATGTACCTGATTAAGCATAAGCATTTCTTTCTACAGAAATGATACATCTACTTATCTTATAAAAGTAAATATATGAATTTTTAGAAAGAATAATTATAATAGGGAAACTTTTATATATGTTAAAGAAATATATTCTTTGTTTAAATTACTATTATAATAATAATGTTTCTATACCTTTGTATTAAATATTCAGAGAGTCTCTAAAAATAACCAAAAATTAGAACTGACACAAAATATAACAACACAAAAATCACCTTGGATAGAGGGCAAGTATATGGTTGCCACACAGTAAATCGGAGATGATACTTGTAGGATAATATAATTGATAATAAATAAAAATATGAGAGTAAAATTAAATCATTTCAGGATGTTGATTATCGCATTCCTGATGCTATTGCTACCTAAGCAGTTAGCAGCTTACACAAAGAATGACATTGTTAAACATGACGGTATCATTTATCAAGTGATAAGTGATACGGACAATACATTGTCGTTTGTCGGTACAGAGAAGACAAAGACTGGTGCTGTTAATATTCCCGCAACATGGGACGATGGTCAAGGTATCACTTTCAAAGTCACGAAAGTTGGTGGAAACGAAACCTATAAATGTGAAGGAGTGACAGACATTACTTTGCCTGAAGGAATTACAGAAATCGCCTATGGATCATTTGGCGGTGCAAAACTAAAAACTTTAAAAATTCCAGCTTCCGTCACAAGTATATCAAACAATGCTTTCTATAGAGTACAGGAATTACCGAAGGTCACGGTCGATCATTCTAATGCAAAATTCTGCGATGATGGGCATGGTGCACTTTACAGTAAGGATAAGGTAGAACTGTACGCTGTTCCTACAAATGCTGACAATATTCCTAATGGGACATACACTGTTGATACAGCTGTGAAGAAGATATATCATTCTGCCTTTATCAATACTTCTAATACACCGGGTATAAAGAAAATCATTTTGCCCCCTCATTTAGAGTTGGTGGAAGCTGACTATCCGAGTTGTGTGCAGTTAAATACTTTGGAAGAATATGAAATGCCTGCAGGTGCATCGGGACATTATAAAGTAATTGGAGGTGTACTATTCAAGGATAATGCATTGGTTCAGTATCCTCGCAATAAGCAGGAGAAGAACTATCAAGTTCCTGATGGTATAACAGAAATTGCTCCGCGTGCCATTGATGCTTCAAGAAATATGAGGAATATTGATTTGAATAAGGTAACAAAGCTTGGACTCACGTCTATTTACAGTTGCGAAAATTTGGAAACAGTAACTTTGCCTAAAGACCTTCAGGTAGAAGGTACTGCAGGTGCAATTGCCAACTGTCCGAAAATCAAAGAATACAAAGCTGCTAATGACTGTGTAAACTTTGTTGTAGAAGATGGTGTTGTCTACAGTAAAGATAAAACAAGAGTTTATTTCTTCCCTCCGGCAAAGGATATAGTTGATGGAAAGTACACAATACTTTCCACTGTTAAGGTTATTGAGAAACTCGCATTTGCAGGTAATAAGAATATTCAGGAATTGACAATACCAAGTAGTGTAACGAACATCAACACACAAGCTTTAAGCGTATTCGCTAAGTTGCAAAAGGTTACATTTAATAATCCATCGAATTGTTCAAAGATTGAAGGCGGTGCATTTGGCTGGAACTACAAGTTGAAAGAGATTACGCTGCCTTCTGCTCTGACGACATTAGATAAGATTTTTACTGCCTGCAGTGACATGGAAACCATCAATGTGCCTAATGATTCTAAGCTACGGACAATTAAGAATGGTGCACTTCAGCTTACTAAGAACCTGAAGCACTTTAATTTTCAAGGCACTTGTGCCCTTGATACTATTGAAGCGGGAGCTTTCCAGAATTTGGAGCAATTAGAAAGTTTTGATTTCCCTAAAGGGGTGACTATTATTGGTGCCAATGCTTTCAACGGCTGTAAAAAGATGACAACAGCAACATTTAAAGATGATGCTGTTATTCAAACCATTGCAGCTGGAGCTCTTGCGGATTGTGGATTGACTTCCATTAAAATACCGAACAGTGTAAAGACCCTTGAAAAAGAGGCTTTTCGTAACTGCTCTGCACTCACAACTGTAACGTTATCTAAGAATGTGGATAGTATTAGTTCGGAAGCATTTAAGCGTTGTGAGAAGCTTACTGCAATCAATGTAGATAAAGATAATACGAAGTACTCAAGTGTCGATGGTTACCTTTTGTCTCATGATAAAAAGGAACTTATTCTCTTCCCTCATGGAAAAGCCAATAAGAACTTCACCCTCTTGCCACCTTCTATTACTAAGATTGGCGATTATGCTTTCTATGATTGCGCAGGTTTGGAGAATGTTGTTATCCCTAATAAGGTTGAAGAAATTGGTGAACGTGCTTTTAGTTTGTGCAAGAAATTGAACACTATCACTTTCCTTTGTGATAAGATGATTGATCCTGCTAAAATCAATCAGTTGGATAACAAGCGCAGTTTTGATAATGGATCTTCAGGAACAACTGATATGCCAACCAACATAGATATCTATGTACGTAAGGAGCAGCTTGCTAACTACAATAATGAACCTTTTTACCAGAAGTTCAAAAGTAGAAAAACCTCTTTTGAAGTTGACAATTTGGAGTATCTTCCTGTATCAGCAACCTCTGTTGACCTTCTTGATGTCAAGAAGACTGATTACACCTTTGTCGTACCAGATAAGGTTACACATGATGGTAAGACATACGATGTAAGCATGATTGGTGACTATGCTTTCCAAAATACAACCAATGCAGTTCACGAGGTAGTTGTAAAGAAGAATGTAGAGTATATTGGTGCAAAAGCGTTCAAAACCAAAATTAATGACAATACATCAACGATTGAGCGTGTGTTCCTCCTTGCTACTAATCCAACGAAAGCTATGCTGAGTACTACTCGATTCGAGTTGGATGAGACAGGAGATGATTACAACGAAGTTGCTTCTACAACAAAGATTTATGTAAAGAAAACTTCACTGGATACCTATAAAAGAGAATGGCATAAGATGGTTTACGATCAAACAAAGCACCATGAAGTTGAAAGCTCCAAGAACTTTGTCAACCAGATAGAATACAAGGTTCCAGGTGTAAATATCACGCACAAATATGGAACATTCTCACGTGAGTTTGATGTAGATTTCAGTGAATATAAGAAAGAAAAGAATAGCTGTGACATTGGTGCTTTTGTTGCTCCAGTTTCAGGTATCACACAAGGCCCTGGTGATTATGGTACATCTAAATACAAAGTCCGCATGGTAAGTGTAGATGAAAAGGGTGGCCTTGCGGGTGAATATGGCTATGTTCCTGCCGAGACTGGTGTGCTTCTAAAGGTGCTTGACGTTGATAGTACTCCTTATGGTTTCTTCTATACCATTGGTGAAAAAGACAACCAGACATACAATATCAGCGATAATATGATGAAAGGTGTAACTGTCAACAAGAAAACAGTTACAAAGGGATCTAATCCATTTTACGTTGTTTCTGCTAACAAAGGTGTCTTTATGAAAGCTCCATCTCCAACATTTGAGATGCCTATACACAAGGCTTATGCAGAGATAACAGGAGTTCCTGCAGGTGCCAAAGTGATGTTCTCTTTCACAGATGACAATTCTTCAACCACCGGTATCGATACAATTGATACATCTTCTTCTGCGACAGGTTCCGACAATGCTTACTATAATCTGAATGGTCAGCGTATAGAAAAGCCACAGCACGGAGTATATATTCACGGAGGAAAGAAAGTTATCATTAAATAAGAAAGGAATTAGTTATGAAGAAAAAGAAATATATAGTACCAGCAATAGAGAACCATATTCTCCCAATGGAAAGTCTGATGATTGCAGCCAGTCCAGGTGTATCAAATGAAGAGTTTGACCCAGCTCACGACGAGATAGGCGCAAAGGAGAATCCTTTTCTTGGGCCTTCAGAACTCCCACATTACTCCCCTTGGGACGATTAAGGTGGCAGAAATCCATGGCGATGCACACAATAGGTTTATTCTTTACATGGATTGTTGCTATCTTGTATGCATCGTGAGTACTTATTTTCTGATAGGAAGTGTCAGAATATGATACGAGCCCCGAAAGCTATTTCACAGCTTTCGGGGTTTATGTTATAAGTGTTTTTGTTAATATTTTATGTTTTGAGGCTTTTTATACCTGCAGATAATGAAATAAAATCAGTGTGACTTTGAAAAACAGATACAAATGATTTTATGGGGTTCGCTCATTTGAAAAGCATTCTTTCTTGCTTTTAAATATGCATTGCCTTCTTCGTGTCTTGCAGTTTATTGACGATTGATTAAACTACCAAGTGTTAAAAGCAAGACATAAAGTTTACAAAAAAAAATAACACTACAGGACACAAACAGCACCTGTAGTGTTATTATCTTTACGATTGCTTTGCTATTCCTTTGCCGTTACCGGCTGTCAGCAAGCTACGTTCTTCTTAGAAATAATAGGCCAAACCAATCTGCCAAGCATTGGCACGACCGTCTTTTGTCTTGCCTGCCAGAGCCTTCCAAGTTTTATCAGCGGCCTTACTGAAACTCATTTCACCCGTTGTTCCACAGGCAATATTATAGTTGGCGCTAATCTGAAGATGCTTAACGAGCATCAAACCAAAGCCAAGGTTGACACTGAAATTGGACGTTTTCAACTTCCAGTCGGCAATATCCTTGACGATTGTCTGGTCCTTACTGCCCACATTGAAACCGAACTGAGGGCCTGCAAAGAAGTAAATGCTCGCAGCATCACCAAGTCCAAAGCCGTAACGGGCATTGACAGGAACAACAATCTGCTGCTGTTTCAGGTTCTCATTTCCACCTTCTATCTTTGCTTCACGCTGGTCGTAGAGGGCTGAAACATCCATACCGAGACCTATAACAGGCAGGGTAAACTTCACCGAAGGGCCGAAGAAAAAACCACACCGATTGTCTTCCTTGATCAGAGATTCATCGAAAGACATTCTGGTTACATTCAAACCGCCCTTCACACCAAAATTAATCTGGGCCTTTGACTCCGTTGCAAACAAAGTCACAAAAGCCAAAACGAATAACATCATTGATTTTTTCATACTCTCTAAATTTATATAAGTAAACGGTTCCTACTTTCAATGACGCTGCCTGCGCACCGTAACACGGGCCTGTCCTCCCGAAGAAGAACTGCTACCTGAACTTGCACGGCGGTTGCTGCGAACGCTCGGTGTAGTGCTTTTCGATGCGCGACGATTGGCCGCACGCATGGTCTTAAGCTGTTTGCCACTGAGTCTGGAGATGCTGTCAAGCGAGTCCTTACGTGCTTGGTCGCCCCATATATTCTTTTCAAATGAAGCAATTTCCCTTTCAATCCGGCGCTGTTCCTTGCTCAAAGCACTGTCGGTCTTGCAATATTGTGCCAAGGTCTGCCCTTGCATATTGGTCGTCTTGTAGATCTTTCCCTTATAGACATTCATCGTGAAGAAATCGTCAAGACTCATCACGGCAGCATTATTCAGGTTGCTTGTCATGACCGTCTGCTTGGCAAGTGCAGATGCGATATCGTCATATTTCACCCAGAACAGGGGATATTTCGTTGTTCCTTCGCCGAAATCATCCTGTCGTTCCATGACGGGACAAAGGGCCAGAACCTTCGTATGGAAAGTTCCTGTGGCCTGGTCGAAATAGGAACTTTCTTTCAGATAATAGGCTTTTACCTCGGCCGAAGGAATGTCGCTGTTATCTATATGCACGCCACGATCGGTGCGTTCATAGAAGATATGATGGTCGTCAAGGAATGTCAATGGCTTCACTTTTGCATCATCCGTGAACTTCTCATTACCGTCAAGACGATACTGATAGACGTTGATACCGCCATGGTTTGGACCTGCCATCATGAGTTTGAACAACAACGTGAAGAGGTTCATGCGTCCGTCGGTGGGCTCAACAGGATAGTAGAGTCCGCCATTGGCATTGTCGTTGAGATTGAGTTCGCGGTAAACATCGCGCCGCCACACTACATCCTCGTTCATCGCCTGCTGCGTGGGATACATGAGTTTAGCACGCATTGTCAGATTATTGGCGTTGCTTTTCTTCATCTTGGCAGCTGCCTCAGCCTTTCGGAGCGGTGATTGTGCCATGCCATTCAAGGAAAAGGCGCCCACCAACAGCACTACATATAATCTTTTCATATTCATCATTATCTTACAATTACTTCCAAAGCGCCCGTCAAAGTACGGGTAATTCCATCAGGACCAATGGCCTTGACATGACTGATATAGAACCTCCGATTGCGTGAAAGGGCACGGAATGTTTCGCGTTGGCGGTCAGAGAAGTTTGCTCCGGCCGATGCCACGGGAACCGCATTGCCCATATTATCGAAGAAAACGGTTTCAAAACTCAACACCCGGAAAGGAATATCAAGCAGTCCGTCGTCGATAGCTGCATTGATACCCGATGCTCCCATCAGTGCCGCCTTACTCATTCCACCACCCTTGAAGCGATTAGTGCCGAGAGCGATATAGGCTGTCGGGTCGGGCAACTTGCGCACGTGGAACACAAACGGAGGCAGAGTTTTCACCTGTCCCTTGTCGCGTGCGGTGACATGAATGGTCACATCCTTGCCCACAGCAGCAGGAACAGCAACGAAATGTCCATTGCCTTTAGCAGTCATTGAGCCTCCGCTCATCGACACCGAGACAGCATTGGCAGGCACACCCGGCACACTGATGCTCATCGGATTAGGATAACCGGCATACAACACGTTCATCATGTCGGCTGCAACCGTGGCACTATTCGGTGCAGGAATAACGCTATACTTCTGCAAGAAGTTGCGACGAATGAGGTCGCCCTTGCGATTTTGCATCAGAATATAACCGCTTATGCTATGCTCACCGACCCCCGATGCCGTGAAACCATACTGCCCATTACGCGCCATGACACGCTGTCCGTTGACGAATATCTGTGGTTGCAGCGTTGTATCTACGGCAGCCATGACGATGTTTGCATTGAAACGCTCGCCTGGATAGAGTACCGTTTTCTCAGGTATCACGTAGGCACTGAGCTTATTCACACGGATATCTTTCACATCAATATTGGAAACTAACGTATGAAGCACCTCACCTTCGGCATAGCGTACATCGCTCTGAAGCTTTGAAAGCAATGTAACGGCAGCAGCTACCGGCATGTTCTCAAACATATACTCCTGCCAGTTCTTGCCTTGAAGATGGGCTTTACGTGGCACAGAAGTCGAGAGATTATCGGCTATGATACGCTTCTGATGAGGATCATCAACCATTTTCAGAATGCGCTCACGATAGTTGTTGACACGCAGAAAGAGGCTTTTCCCCTGCCCTGTCAACGGTGCAAGCATCACTTCACTGGCTGCATCGAGGTTATCTTTGTTCTCTATATTATAGACATCTCCATTCTTTCCATCGGCTTTTTTGACGATAGCCACCTTGAGTTGTTGGGCAAAATCATAGAGCGAATCACTCATCAGCTTCACCGAAGTGGCCTTTTCAAACCATGCTTTCACCTTCTCGGGGTTCTGCTTCATCTGCATTTCGAAGTCCCGATAAAGTGCAACGTTCTCTTGGGTAGCGTTACCCGTGGTACGATTCAGACTGTCCTCCACAATTGAAAAGCCGTCCAACACCTCGGTTGAGATGTTGAGTGCAAGCATGGCCAACAAGACAATATACATCAAGTTGATCATCTTCTGGCGCGGAGATATCAGTCTTTTCTTAATAGCCATTATGGTTGTGGAGTTTGATTTGGTGCTGCTGCACGCATGTTGGTAGTCATTGCTTCTATCATGCGGGCATAGATAGCGTTGAGTTGTTCGATATGTCGGGCCAGCAGACGACTCTGCTCGTTGATTTGGTCAATAGTCCCAATCTGCTGACTGGCACTCTTCAGCTGCATTTCATACACCTTAGTGATGCCTGTCAGCGTGCGGTTGAGGTTTTCCATTTCCTCACTATCACGCGTAAGACGTGTGCTCTGTTCGCCTACCTTTCCTAAAACTTCTGTGAGTTTCTTCAGTTCATCCACATAATTCTGCTGTGCTTCGGCCATTTCCGGGTCGGCCGTCGGCAAGCTTACCTGGGCAACCTGGGCCGTGGCTGCAACGGTTTCAGCTGCTGTAACGACAGGAGCCGGGGCAGGTTTTGCCTGTACAGACGCTGTAACAACAGGCGCAGCAGGGGATATATCCTCATCTTTGCGGGCAAGATACTCCTCGGTTACATGCGTAGGAAGTTCCATTCCGTCGGTCGTTTTGTCGAAAGGACGGTCGAAAGCCGACAGGAAGAACACAACAACCTCTGTGCCCATACCAAGGATTAACCAGAAGTCGGCACCCTCAACATGCACTAACTTGAACAAAGCACCAAGCACAACGATGGCTGCTCCCCAGCTATATGCATAGTTAAGGAACGTTTGACCAGGCACGCTATCCATCCACTTCTGCAGACGATAGACGATATTCAGTTTACTGTATCTTGTCATTTTTTCTTGCTTTTGTTACTGCTTGTCGTATTGGCGAGGCTGCGAACACAGCGGAAGCCAATGTATGAACGTGGATGATTCTGATATTCCCAAGAGCGCCATGCCGAGCGAATGAGACTTTCGGGGTCTTTCCATGAGCCACCGCGCACACTCTTTTTCTTCAGTGCATAGGGGTCTTCTTTGGCGGCATTATAGGAAAGTTGCGGGTTAAGGTCGTTCATTGCATCTACGCCCGACTCTGTATAAGCCGTGCTTGTCCACTCAGCTACGTTGCCGGCCATGTCGAAAAGCCCGTTGGAATTGGCGCCATAGATGCCCACCTTGTTTGTAATGAGGTTGCCGTCTTCGGTGTAATTACCGCGATCGGGCTTGAAGTTAGCATAGAAACAGCCATTACCATTCTTCATATCCTTGTTTTCCCAGGGAAATTCATTACCGTTCTTGCCACGTGCAGCATATTCCCATTCGGCCTCAGTGGGCAGCCGATAACGCTGCACATAGCGTGCTTCAGCACCCAATCCCTTCAGCAAATACTCGGTACGCCATGCACAAAAGGCATTCGCCTGCTCCCAAGTGACCCCCACAACAGGGTAATCATTATAGGCAGGATTACTGAAATAGTTACGCAGATACATCTCGTTGTCGGAGTTCTTGAAGTCGTTCACCCAACAGGTTGTATCGGGATAGATGTTCACGATATACGTATTGAGGAAGTCCCAAGGGCCTGTTCGCCGGCGATCAATCGTCTGACGGACAATCCGTCCCTCGTCATCAACAAAGGCGGTATCCTTTGAAATCATCACAGGTTCATCGTCATCCATGATAATATCCGTGTTGAACGAACGTTCAGCAGGGTTCATCCGATTGCGTCGAAGAGCTGCAGCCGTGTAGTCATAAATCTCATAACGATAGTTCATCTGGCGCCAATCAAGAAGTTTTTCGCCTGTAACAGGATTGATTACATAAAGACTTTCAATGGCACGCTGCTCATCTTCGTTCGGTTTACGCGGCAAAGGCTTCTTCCAGTTGATGCGAGGCGTAATGGCATCTCCATTCTTGTCTTCGGTAATCATATAGCTTTCGTCGCCTGCATAGGCTGGATCAGCCAGACGTGTACGCAGAATACTGTCGCGCACCCACATCACAAACTGCTTGTATTTGGAGTTCGTGACCTCGGTTTCATCCATCCAGAAGCCGTCAACCGAAATGTCTTTCACAGGCATTTTCTTGCCCCAAAGCGAGTCTTGCTTGTCAAGTCCCATGTGCAGGAAACCGCGATCAACTCTCACCATGCCGTAAGGAGCAGGCTCTGAAAAGGCTTTTCCACCACCAACCCCAACGACTTCACCGCCTCGGCCAGCCATTGACATGGTCTTACCACTGAAGCAAGCCGACATCGTGAAGCTTGCCAACAGCGTGCAAATCCCTATTGTTATTTTGTATTTCATTGTCAGTTGTTATAAAATGCGAACACTTTGATGTTTGTTTCTGCCCTTTTTGGCAAGGTTGACATCCATCTGATAGCCCACGAAAAGCTCATGACTTCCGTTGCCAAAGCTAAGTCCGGAGGTGTAGGCTTCATAGCTGTAGCCCAACACTATGCCATGAAAGGTACCGCCAATGAGGGCAGTAACGGAATTTGTGGGACTATAACTGATGCCGCCATAGAGCATTTTTCCTTCGTGCGTATAGACCAAACGACCAGTTACATCGGCGCGATAGGCCTTGCCGTCTGTGCGCAACAGCACTGAAGGCTTTATTTTCAAGAACGGATTTCTCAGCTTAATATTGTATCCACCGGTCAAATAATAAGTAGGATCAATCTTGAGTTCTTTGACATCACCCATGCGAATTGTCGGCCCATTCAAATGCTGAACCGACGCGCCTACATACCACATACCGCGCATGTAATAGAGTCCGGCACTAAGATCCAACCCATTTCCATTGATATCTGTAGTGGCAAAGGCAGGGTCACCAGCGGTCCCTGGATCAACTTTCGAACCGTCGAAACCTTCATTGAGCAATGCCAATTGCAGGCCTGCACGCAGCTTTCCGCCCACCAACTTCAGCTGATGAGCATATTGCAACGCTAATTTCTGATGGGTGAAAAGGCCGATTTTCTCGTTCAAGAACTGCAAACCAACCCCATGATAGCTTCTCATCAGATAGAAAGGCATGTCGGCAGCGGCATACATCGTGCGCGGATTATGCTCAAAACCGGTAAAATTGAGCGCATAGGCAAGGTTGACATTGAGTCTGCTCTCCTTGCCGGCAGCAGCAGGATTGAACGAGGTCTCCATGTCAAAATAATGACTGAAGGCTGCATCATACTGTGCTTTGGCCGACATTGCGACCTGCATCAGCACCATTGCCATTATGATTTTAATCTGTTTCTGCACGCTTATATAACGCCTTTTCTTACGAAATATTGTAGTAAAAATATCAAAGAGTCAGGTGCTCTGTACTCATGAAGCCTATCCATAAAACGAAACCACAACACGGTCAACCCACTATCGGTTGCTGTTTTGCCCCTTCCAATTGATCAGCTAACCCCTCAACAACCTATTCAAACACAAAAAGGCCGCCCTTGTTCAGAGCGACCTTCTGTATTTCAAAGTGCAGACGACTTAATATTCATCGTCATTCCACAGGAAATCATCCTTTGAAGGATAATCCGGCCATATATCCTCGATGCTTTCATAAACATCGCCTTCGTCTTCTATCTCCTGCAAATTTTCAAGCACTTCAAGTGGCGCACCTGAACGAACAGCATAATCTATCAGTTCGTCTTTTGTTGCAGGCCAAGGTGCATCTTCCAATTTTGAAGCTAATTCAAGTGTCCAATACATCGTCTTATCTTTTTAGTTTATTCACAATTTTGCGTGCAAAAATAGCAAAATAAATCTTATTCACAAGAAAAGATGAAAGTTTTTTCAATTCAATCGTCAATAAAGATTAAAACAAGGTCTGTTCAGAATACTGTCACTCCCCGTTTTTAAGCTATGTGAGTCTTATTTTCATGAGCAGTGCGGACATAAGCAAACGGTCATAATATCGGCACAAATAAAACTCGCCTTCCAAACACTCGCAAAGTACTGATAAACAAACGGTTACCTAACGAAAGGCAAACGAAGTGGTAAGTCTATATTGAAACAGTTTGTAATTTGCGTCAAACCATCGTGTGTTTTGACGCAGATTACCGCCTATTTTGCGTCAAGTTACAGCGCAAACTGCATGGAGTTACACGACAGGTGTACAGAAATCTCAGAAAATATCAGGTGCAGACAGCAATCAACAATATGGATATTTGCAGGCGTCCTCAAATATTCAGAGATATAGAGAAAAGCAGACAGGGGCCTTCCTACTTGAAGTTTAGGCCTCCTTGTCGCAAGCGACATCCGAGAATATCACAGAAAATCTTAGAAGATATAAAGGCTGTTGCTGCCCCACATCCTAAGAGGCAGAATATATGTTAATTCCTTTCAACAAACTTTACAATTCCCTTGAATAGATTGAAGAATTCAGAATGAAAGTCTTCCTCATTCGAAATATGCGCCGTATTTTAACGAATTACAAAGCATTGACAATCAAATAATTACATATTCCAAAATAAATTGCAGGCTAATCTCACATAAATAAATGCTGCCATTTGCATCAAATCACCTCCTAATTTGCACCATTTCATCGCGTTTTCTGACGCAAATAGTAGTGTCATCTGCGTCAAGTTGCAACGCATGATGAATGGAATTGCAGTGCAAGGGGATTGAGGTGGGAGCATTGAAGCTGTAAAATGGCTTTGCACAAGCATGAAAATCGGATTTTTATTTCTCTTTGGGTATTGATAAAAGTGTTAAAAACGACAAAGAAATTTGACATTAAAAGCCCTTCTCTCAGATGCTCTGTGCACGGCTCCTTAGGCTTGAAAGCAGGGTGAGCGTAAGGAGGAGTGCAAATGGTTTCATGCAGTTTATACCTAAGGTTGTTTGTGGTTGAGTTGTGCAGGCTGTACGGGCATGTAGCTTACGCCCGTGAAATTATATTTCAAAGGCATCTTGGAAAATTGTTGGAAGTAGCGGAGTACGTAGTCACGACATTCTTTTGCATTTTCCAACTGCAGGGCAAGAAGACGGTTGACATGTTCCCAACGTTCCTGATCAATCTGAGGGCGCAATTCGTTCCACAGCTTCTGATAAGATACCACCTGCTCTATACCTCGATAATATAAGGCACAAAGTTCATCCCAGAGCATGTCGCCATTGTGCAATTTGTAGTCCCAGGGCACATGATGAAACCACAACAGATATTCATCGGGGCATGTGGCAAGGTTGTCATAGAGGCTTCGGTAAGGTTCACGATATTGCGAAACGGCATTCGTTCCCTTGGAGGAGCGGTCGAAACCGATGCCGTCTGCGGCAGCCTTATGATAGGGTATAGGGCACCACTCCAATGGATATTCAGCTTTAACCCCGTCTGCTTCGGGACCGTAATGATGCTGGGAAGCGAAGAGATGATGCAGTCCAAGCGGCATCATATAGTCCACACAGGCCTCTCTGCTCGTAGTCATCATGTCGGCAAGTATGTAGCTGTTGACTTCGTTTCCAAAGGTCTGGCCAATCCATTCCTGTGCGATGAAATCGGAAGAAAATGAGGGATTCCATGCCAATCGGCCAAAGGCATACCAGTTGGCCTGTGAGAACGGATGCCCACACCAATTGATGTCATCGCCGATGTTGCTCACTCCAGCTATTGCCTTGAGGCTGTCGGGAGCGACGAAGCTAAAGAATTCCTTCCACATTGGAGCCAAGAAGACGAGATGTTTGCCCTGCCCGGTGTATTCTTGAGTTATCTGAAACTCTACCGCTTGCTGTGTTTTCTTCATGTTGTCGAAGATAGGAGCGTAGGGTTCCCGCGGTTGAAAGTCGAGAGGTCCATTCTTGCTTTGCAGGATGACATTGGATTTGAAAAGGCCGTCAAGGTCTTTGAATTCGCTGACAGCCTGAATCGCGCGGTCTTCTCCCTTATGTTTTGCGGCATAGACGAAGCTGCGCCACATCACAATTCCTCCATGGGGAGCCAACGCATCGGCCAGCATGTTGGCACCTTCTGCATGCGTTCGTCCGTAATCGAAAGGTTCGGGCTGTCCTTCTGCGTTTGCTTTTACGAGGAAACCACCGAAATCCGGTATGCGTTGATAAATCTCATCAGCCTTCTTCTTCCACCATTTTTTGACGGTTTCATCGAGAGGATCGGCGGTTTTTGTGTAGCCGAGAGCCTTCGGACTGCCGAAGTTTACCGAAAGATATACCTTAATTCCATAAGGTCTGAAAATGTTAGCTATCGTGCAAACAGTATCGATATATTGCGTTGTCAGCACTTTGGGAGAGGCATTGACATTATTCAACACACTGCCATTAATACCGACAGAGGCGTTTGCCCGGGCATATTCGCGGATGCGTTCTGCCCATTCCTGTCCCTTGAGATTGGCCGAAAAGAAGATGCTCTTGCCTGCATATCCGCACTCAATCGTGCCGTCAAGATTGTCCCAATGGTTGAGGATGCGGCGTGAAAACTTGGGAGCCGTGTAGCCACCGAGCCTGGGATATGTCTCTTGAGCTTGCTGTCGGAGTGCTTCGTAGGCACCATAGAGCAGACCAAGTTCGCTGTGTGAGCAGATAGAATCTCCGTTATAGAGGAAGCCGTCATCATCTTTCAGACGCGGGTTGAGGATGAGTTTCAATTCTGGTCCCTGCCAATAACGTTTCAGTTCATCGACAGCTGTCTGCAGGGTTGCCCCACCTTGTGGCGCAATGATATTGGCTTTGCCGCATGGTTTGTATCTTAACCAAAGCGCATGCCCGTCTTCAGCCGGTGAAAGGAGGGGCGACAGCGCCAGCAAGAGAGATAGAATAGTTTGTTTCATGAATAGATATATTTCAATACTGTCGTTTGAACAGCAAGTTGAATTGTTGCTGCAAAAATAGTCAAAACCTGTTGAATAAACGAAGAAAAAAGACGCTTATAACTTCAGTTGTATTGTAGTTGGGAACCATGTCCTGTGAAATGCACAACTTGGATGTCATACCATTGATGTGTGGGAAAGAGGGAGCTGTCGTGAAAATAGTAAGTGAATAAAACGCTCTTCGTAGGTTTCCTTTATGGATTTTCACTCTTCTTATGTTTATAAACGAAGACAGGAACGCAGAAAATTGCGTCCCTGTCTTTATTTTTCTCTTATCCATTAGCCTGCATCTTCTCTTCTTATAGCTCATTCTCCGCCTTTGACAGAACAGTAGAATTTACTGTATAAAGAGAGAAACAAGTTCTTTTCTCCTTTTGAGAGAGATTGGATAAGTGGCTTTACTTCTTCAATTTCAAGTCGTAGCTGAGTTTTGTTGCAGCCTCTTCAAACTGATTGTTAACCATGCGGAGAACTGAGTCGTTTACAACCTTGAAGTAAGTAGTGTCTTTACCAAGTGCAAACTTATATACAGTTACGTCTTTACCGTCCATTTTCTTGGTGGCAACAACCTTCTTACCGCTATAGTCTTCTGCCGGAGTTTTATCTGTCAAGTATTTGATGTGCAGAGAGAAACCATCGGTAGAATCGTTAGCAAGCTGCAGCGTATAAACTGAACCGGCATCTGCACCAGGGATTTCTCCCTCGTAAACAGCACTGTCTGTTGCCATAGTGTCAGTTGCAGCAGAGTCTGTGCCAGCTGCATTTGCAGCAGTCTTACCATTGTTTTGGCATGCAATCATTGCTGCACTGGCAGCAAAAAGCATAATTACGTTTCTTAGATTTTTCATAACTTTCTATGTTTATAAATGATTAATAATCGGGTGCAAATATAGGAAATAACAATAATAGTTATTGCAGATTGTATGATAAATTTAGTTAAACGTTTTACTTTTTCTTATCGGGTATACTCTTTGGGTATGTTAAATTATACCCGAAGACATTGTCTTGAGGCTTGTAACTTAGCGGGAAAGCTGGGCTGTTGCAATGCAGATTTAATTCATTTTAGATTTATTTCAGTTCTCAACTGCCAATCATCAATTTGTCTACTCGTAGCAAACCATTTCGTTAACGCTTTTATACCCTGTTGGGTTTTAATTTGTAACGAAAACGAATAAATTGCAAGTAATTATGTTAAATACGACGACAAAAAGTAACTTTCTGCAGAAAATGTTTGGCGGTATTCTAAACATTCCTTAATTTTGTAACCATAAACATGCTTTTATAAAAGTTAATCAAAGCGGACAGCTACGAGAAAGAAGGATTGTTTCCAAGTTTCTTTTCAACACGAAATAATGTTACAAGGGTTGGAGTACGTACCTTTCGCGTCACTAAAATCTTCCAAGTGATGTGATATCGGCCTTTTTCTCATTATATATAATAAGGTATAGAGATATACTGCAAAGCAATAAACAAATAATATAAATTAAAGAGAGAGATTTTATGGAAAAAAGACTAATGATGTTTTTGGCAGGCCTTTTCCTCAGCATAGGAATGGCTGTGGCACAAACTCAGGTTTCAGGTACTGTTGTCTCTGGGGATGATGGTGAGCCTGTTATTGGCGCTTCAATCAAGGTTGTGGGCACTAATACGGGTACAGTGTCCGATGCAGACGGGAAGTTCTCGCTTTCAGCACCCGCTGGTGCGCGCTTAGAGATTTCTTATATCGGCATGCAAAGCAAGACCGTCAAGGCCTCTCCCAAGATGCATGTCACATTGGAAGCCGAGAATAAGACATTGGATGAAGTGATGGTTGTAGCCTATGGAACGGCAAAGAAATCTTCATTTACAGGTTCTGCTGCTGTCGTAAAGGCAGATGATATTGCAAAGGTGCAGACTACAAACGCCGTTGAAGCGTTGCGTGGTAAGGTTTCCGGTGTGCAGATTACACAGGCTTCAGGTCAACCGGGTACAGCTCCAACGGTTCGTATCCGTGGTATTGGCTCTATCAATGCAGCTCGCTCTCCACTTTATGTTGTAGATGGTACTCCATATGATGGCGATATCAATATTATTGCTCCTACGGATATTGAGAGTATGACCGTATTGAAAGAAGCTGCTGCTGCCGCTCTTTATGGTGCACGTGGTGCCAATGGTGTTGTCATTATCACGACAAAGAATGGTCGTTCCTCTGGCAATGCAACCATTACGGTTGATGCAAAATGGGGTGTAAACTCTCGTCAGGTGCCTGACTATAACTATATCAATGATCCTGCAGGCTATTATGAAACGTGGTACAAGGGACTGTATAATTATGCCCGTGATACCTATGAATATACTGCGGCACAGGCTAACGCATTTGCCAATCAGAACCTGACAGCCAGCAATAGCTACGGTTTGGGGTACAATGTCTACAATGTTCCAGCAGGCCAGAACATGATTGGTATGAATGGAAAGCTCAATCCTAATGCCACTTTAGGGAATGTTATTACAGGTACGGATGGTAAGAAATATCTTCTTACTCCTGATAATTGGCTCGATAATATCTACCGTCATGCACTGCGTCAAGAGTACACTGTGACAGGTGCAGGTAGCACTCAGAAGTCTTCTTTCTATGCTTCAGCCAACTATCTGAATATGAAAGGTATCTCTATTGGTTCGGATTATGCACGTTTCACGGCTCGTTTGAAAGCAGATTATCAGTTTAAGCCATGGCTGAAGTTGGGCGTCAATATGAACTATGCACACTACAATGCGAATCAGTTAGGCTCTGATGGTGAAGCTTCTGCCTCAGGTAATGTCTTCACCGCATCAAGAATAGCTCCTATCTATCCACTTTTCATTCGTGATGCTCAGGGGAATAAGGTGCGTCATGAAGCATCAGGTGGCTGGACTTATGACTACGGAGAGACAAAGAGTCTTATCGGACTGTCACGTCCTTATTTTGGAAGCAGTAATGCACTTTCTGATGCATTGGTGAACAAAAACTACAATGAAGGCAATACGTTCAGTGCAACCGGTATAGCAGAAATCAATCTTCCCTATGATTTCAAATTCACTTCGACTAACAGTGTTTATGATGATGAATACCGTGCCCAGTCAAGTACGAACCCTTGGTTTGGTCAGTATGCTTCTTCTAACGGTATTGCTAATGTAAGCCATGGTCGTACTTGGACCTACAACTATCAGCAGTTGCTTAATTGGCACCGACAGTTTGGAAAACATGATGTAGAGGCAATGCTTGGACATGAATACTATCACCGTCGCATTACGACGCTTGCCGGTCACAATAACAATATGTTCCTTAACAGTATTGTTGAGTTGAGTGCTGCCGTAACGACCAGTTCTATTGCTACTTCTTCTACATCTGAATACAATACTGAAGGCTTCTTTGGACGTGCACAGTATAATTATGACAGCAAATACTTCGGTTCTTTCTCTTATCGTCGTGATGCTTCATCTTACTTCGATCCTGATCATCGCTGGGGAAACTTCTGGTCTTTGGGTGGTGCATGGCTCATTTCAAAAGAGAAGTTCTTCCATGTAAGCTGGGTGGATGAATTGAAATTGAAAGCATCTTATGGTGAGCAAGGAAACGACGACATTGGTTATTACAAATATATCACTACTTATAATATTCAGAATTCAAATGGAAAGCTTGCCCTTTCTCCTCGTCAGTTGGGTAATGCCAAGATATCTTGGGAGAAGAACGGCGAGTTCAATGTCGGTATAGAGTTCTCTTTGCTGAAGAGTCGCCTAACGGGTTCTTTCGAATATTACAATCGTAAGACGACTGATATGCTTTCTTGGTATACCTTGCCAGCTTCATTCGGCTTTACAGGTTATTATGATAATGTTGGTGATATGCGCAATACGGGTGTCGAGTTCGAATTACAGGGCGACATCATCCGCACCAAGGAGCTCACATGGTCGGCTCATTTGAACATGACTGCCAATAAGAACCGTATTGTCAGATTAGCAGCTGACAAGAAGAACTTGGTGGTAGATGGCAAGCAAGGTTACCAGAGTAGCGATTACTTCTATGGTGAGAAACTGCCTATGTACACCTGGTATATGTACAAATATGCAGGCGTTGATCAGACAACGGGTGAAGCACTCTATTATAAGAATGTATATGAGAAAGATGCAAATGGTAAGACTATCTACTATGATGCAAACGGTAAACAGGTTGATCAGTCTGTAAAAGGAGCACGTCCAAAGGTTGTTGGCCAGGAAACTGTTAAGACAACAGGTGAAGCAGACCTGTATCTTTGCGGTGATCCTAACCCCGATGCATTCGGTGGATTTGGTACGAATCTCAGCTGGAAAGGCTTTGACCTTGCCGTAGACTTCACTTATCAATTAGGTGGTAAGGCTTATGATAATGGCTATGCCAGTGCAATGAATTTGAGTCGCGGTAGTGCTATCCATGCTGATATCCTTAATGCCTGGTCGCCTACCAATAAGAATTCGAGCATTCCTCGCTTGAACTTCAATGACAACTACATGGCAGCACAGAGCGATCGCTTCTTGACTTCGGCTTCATATCTCAATTTGCAGAACATCACATTGGGCTATACATTGCCGAAACCTTTTGTTCGTAATCTTGGCTTAGCCAACATCCGCGTCTATGTTACGGGAGATAATGTTTGGTTGTTCTCAAAGCGAAAGGGCTTTGATCCACGCCAGAGCGAAAATGGTTCAATTACGAATGCTTACTATTCGCCTATCCGTTCTGTCTCTGGTGGTGTGAGTGTGACGTTCTAATCATTAACAGAAAAAAGGAAACAAGATGAAAAAAATCAATCAATATATATTGGGTTTAGGACTGGTGGCACTGTCTCTCTCCACTTTTACTTCATGTGAAGAAGAGACAGAACCAACCTCTTATGCGACCACTAAGCAGCTACAACGCTCTTCTGAAGCAACAGAAGCCCTGCTGAGTGCAATTCCGGCATCACTGAATACGGTGTGGGATCGTAGTTATCATTTCAGTTACAGCTATGGTTCGATGATGAAGATCCGAGATGTGATGACGGCAGATGAGGCTCTTTCAGAAAGCGATTACAACCAATATAGGCAATGGATACAGAGTTACTATATTGGAAGGGATTACCTTACTACACAGTTCATCTGGAACAAATTCTATAATATGGTGCTGACGACCAACAATCTTATTGGTGCCGTTAATCCCGAATCAGCAACTACTCAGCAGTTAGGTTTCCTTGGAGTTGCCTATGCTTTCCGTGCAATGTTCTATTTGGATATGGCTCGTATGTATGAGTTCCTGCCGAATGAAAAGTTCCCTGATGGAAAGAACAGCGATGGTAACGTGGTCACCAACCTTACCTGTCCTATTGTGAAGGCAGGAATGAGCAAGGAAGATGCCCGCAAGAACCCTCGTGCCACACGTGAAGATATGAAGAAATTCATTGAGGGTGATTTGAATGATGCCGAGAAATACATCATCAAACTGGCGGATACACGTGATAAGACCTTGCCTGACTTGGCTTGTATTTATGGTTTGAAAGCTCGTCTGTATATGTGGGTAGAGGACTATGCCAAGGCTGAAGAATATGCCAAGAAAGCTATTGCTACCACCAAAGTTGCACCAGTAAGCAAGGCCGTTGCCCTCAATCCATCGACAGGTTTCAACACGACAACTCCTTGGATGTGGGGCTCCAACCAGACTGCAGACGCTGCAACTGTGAAGACAGGTATCATTAACTGGACTTCATGGATGTCAAATGAAACGATCTTTGGTTATGCAGGTGCAGGTGGGGTGTACTGTATGATAGGCAAAGAACTCTATGATCGTATCAGTGATAATGATTGGCGTAAGCTCTATTGGAAAGCTCCGAGTGGTAGTGCTTTGGCCGATCAGGTTCCATTCCTGAAAGCTTCTTACAAGAAATCTCTGCCCGTTTATGCTTCCATTAAGTTCCGTCCGGGCCAGGGCAATGACGGAGAATCCTCCATTGCAGCAGCCTGTGCGTATCCTCTGATGCGTGTTGCTGAGATGTATTTCATCGAGGCTGAGGCCGCAGCACAACAGAATAAACTTGCAGAAGCAAAGACTGTTCTGAATAAAATCATGCAGACACGTGACGCGAACTACAATAGTCAACTCACTGACAAGGAGTCTCTCATTGAGGAAATCGTGTTCCAAAAGCGCGTAGAACTTTGGGGTGAAGGACAAAGTTTCTTTGATATCAAGCGTCTGAACTACTCTGTCAAGCGTGCTTACAAAGGCACGAACTTCTATGAGTTGTGCCGTTTCAATACCAAAGGGCGTCCGGCTTGGATGAACATCTGTATCGTTTCAACTGAAGAAAACAATAACAGTGCGGTTAAAGGCTATAACAATCCCGATCCGTCAGACCTCTACACCCCTGTACATTAATCCGTAGTATTTCATAAAGGGAAAAGAAAATGAAAAATATCTTGAAATATTCATTCATGGCTGCGCTTGGCTTGTGTATTGCAAGTTTAAGCGCCTGCTCAGACGATTACAAGTATGAACCGGCACCATCTGATACAGGTGGCAACGCATACTTGGTTGCATCAAAGTCTGATACTGTTAAGTTCACAGAAAACGAAGCGCAAAAACTCATCGTACGCGTGGCTCGTGTCGACTCAACTCAGGCTCAGACAATAGCGTTGTCAAGTGACAATAAGTCTTTCAATGCACCGACTGACGTGAAGTTTGCTGCCGGAGAGGGGACCAAAGACGTTGAGGTGGCTTTCAACATGACCGCAGGAACGTCTGAAAAAGTAAGCATTGCCGTGGCTTCAAAAGATGCTTTTATTTACGGTTTGCCGGAGATAACCTACCATGTTATCCGCTACAAGACTCATAATGTGACGGTTGCTTTAGGCATGTGGAATGTACAATCCAACCTGATTGTACGCTCATACGGCAACAATTACATGTTGTTGGCAGACAAGGAGAATGGTTATAACTACGACATCAACTTCACCATTGACGACAAGGGCGTAGTAACCGTACCGGCTCAGCCCGCTTGGGATCATAAAACCTATGGAAAGATTTGGGTGTGTGGCAATGAAAAAGGAGATGCCAAGTCTACTGCTAACGGCGTTTCCGGCTCAGCAATTGCAGGAACCTACGATTCAAAAACAAAGGTAGCTACGCTGAAACTGCTCCATGCCGTACCTGGAAAAGGGGCATTCGGCACTAAGATCGACTATATATCGTTTAAGTAAATATAAGATTATCCGATATAACAAAAGGACCTTGCAGGCTTGTCCTGTTGGGTTCTTTTTTATTTTTCAGAAAACCCTTCATCAATCATAACCATTTTATAAAATGCCAATGACAAAGAAAAAACTATTACTTCTCATTTCTCTTTTCGTCATATCTTCCGGACTACAGGCAGCCCACAGAAGCCTGTTACAAAAGAAAGAGGCTGCATTGCAGGTGCTGACAAAAGCTGACAGCCATGCGCCCACACGCGCTGCAGGTTCATCTGACCATCTGAAAGTTATCGCCGAGAACGCTATGTTGACGGTTCTTGGCTCGCAAACAGGTTTTGCCATTATTGCCAATGACGATGTTTTTCCTGCCGTTATAGGTTATTCAGGCGACAGGTATGATGCAGAAACCAATACTTCTCTGCGTTGGTTTGTCAATGCAGCAAGCAGTTCTATGAGCAACTATCTGTCGGAAGGGAAGAAATATGCACCGGTAATTCCTGCCGGAGCATTCCAGACCGCAGTCAGTCCTATTCTGAAAACCGAATGGAACCAGTCAAAACCTTATAACAACGACTGTCCATACGTGTCTGGAAGAGAGCCTTATCCTACGGGATGTGTGGCAACTGCACTGTCACAGATAATGAAACATTACAATTATCCGACTAAAGGTATCGGACAAGGTACGTTGAGTGTGGTTGTCAATGGGGTCAGTAAGATCATTTCAGCAGACTTCGGCAATACAACATATGACTGGAAAAACATGCTGAATGAGTATGAAACCGTTTCTTATACTGCTGTGCAGGCAAAGGCTGTTTCAACCTTGATGCTCCACTGTGGCATAGCTGTAGGCATGGAATATACGCCGTCAGGCTCCGGAGCTTATTCCAATGAGGCTCGCAGTGGCTTGATCAATAAGTTCGGTTATGATGCAGGTATCAATCTCCTCTTTCGTAACTATTATTCCACGTCTCAATGGATGAACATAATATATCAGGAGTTGAATGCCAGCCGTCCGGTATATTATACAGGGTTGGATGCAACGGCAGGCGGTCATGCCTTTGTCATTGACGGTTATAACGAGCATGGTTTCGTGCACGTAAACTGGGGTTGGGGCCCCAAGGGTGGCAATGGTTACTTTGATATAGCACTGCTGAATCCAACGGGATATTCGTTCAGTGACGAGCAGGATATGCTTGTTGGCGTCTCTCCGGTGAAAGTAATGGATGCGCATTCACACGTTATCAGCAAAGAGAAATTCACTGCATATAAGTTTGCATCGATGCTTAATCTCTCGGCTGGAACGATGTATAATCTTGCAGGTGAAAGCTTTACGGGTGAGGTTGCCTTTGTTCTTATGAAAGACAACACGGCAAAAGTGCTCAAGTCTATTACTGTATCAAATGTTGCCGACCGTTATTCTGTGGGCGAACTTAGCGGGATGATTACCCTGCCGGCTGGCATTTCTGACGGCACTTACCGCCTGTTTGTGGGTTCACGTTCATCGCAATATGCCGAAGATTGGCAGTTGGTGCGTCGTCCTTCCAATCAGGTGAACAGCTATGAAGTCGTAATTTCAGGTGGAAGTGTACAGAGTGTAGATACCGGAACCACTGATGACAGTTGGAAAACAACGGGTATCAGAACCATCGATACTTCTGCTTCCTCTGCTGACGTCACGGTCTTTGACCTTCAGGGACACAAACTTATGCATGTTCCTGCTGTGCAGTTCAGTAACGATTTACTGCCCGTTGGCGGTGTGTATGTTGTGAAGCAAGGTGAAAAGACAATGAAAGTGATGAGGTAAGGTATGCAGGAATGATTGTCAATTTATTTCATCTTTGATTTGCATTCGCCTTTAAAAAGTATTATCTTTGTGTCGGGGAAAGTCAGTAGTGGCTTTCCCCTTTTTCGTGTCTTGTTGTCAATGGTGTTGCAATCAGCGTCAGAATGGCGTGTGATTTGATGCAAAATACCGCGCAATTTGCGTCATATTGCAGTGTAAAGTGACTGTAATTGCATGCTGTTATGACGCAGATTAGCAGGTGTAATAGGGGAAACATAGATTTCGTTCGTGGTGAATTGGAGAACATGACGAATGGAATTGTTGGGAATTTTGAGTTTTTTGTTAAAGTTATATAATGCTTCTTGTGGCATATCTAATGTTTGTTTCCAGTCTTTGTTTTCTTGGTTTGATGCACCATATTTTCCATTCCAACTGGTAGATAAAAGCTGTCCATCTTTTCATTCTTTATGAATTATTGCATTTTCTGCTTGTTTATTCACACTGTTTAGATGTTACATATATTCAAATTATATACATATTATAGTTACAAAACAACAATAATACGTTGCGATTTATATGGTAATTTATTGAAAATGCGGCTTTTTTATAACGAAATGATAAATTAACTGCAAAATAATTTGCATATGAAATATATGTTCATTAACTTTGCATTTGAAAATATTTATAATTTTATTTAAATGTAAGTCATTGGATTTTGTTGCGAGCAGAGATGACTTTTGTGTTTTAACTTAAAGAGAGAAATTTATGGAAAAGAGACTTTTGATGTTTCTTGCGGGCCTGTTTCTGAGCATAGGAATGGCTGTAGCCCAGACGCAAGTTAATGGAACCGTAGTTTCAAGTGAAGATGGAGAGCCGATAGTGGGTGCTTCGGTGAAGATCTCCGGAACTAAAATGGGAACGATTACTGATGTTGATGGTAAGTTCACCTTGAGTGCATCAGAGGGCACAAAGCTTGTTGTTTCCTATTTGGGCATGCATACCAAGACGGTGACTGTACCTAATTCAGGCAGCATGAAAGTCAAGTTAGATCCTGACAACAAGGTTCTTGACGAGGTTGTCGTAACGGCAATGGGCATCACTCGTGAGAAGAAATCACTCGGTTACGCCTCACAGATGCTTGATGCCAAGGACTTAAACACTGCCGGTACCTCCTCATTGGCCAGTGCCATGCAGGGAAAACTGACGGGTGTTGACATCAGAACCTCTTCGGGAGCACCTGGAGCATCGGCTCAGATTGTAATCCGTGGAGCTCGTTCTTTCAATGGAAACAACACGCCGCTTTATGTTGTCGACGGCATGCCCATTGTTTCTACGCCCGATTTCGACACGAAGCACTCTGTGACGGGTGCCGACAATGCCAGTCGTACGATTGACCTTAACCCTGATGATATCGCATCTATCAATGTCTTGAAAGGTCAGGCTGCATCGGCACTTTACGGTATTCGTGCTTCAAATGGTGTCATCTTGATTACCACAAAGCGTGGAAGCAAGAGTTCAACAAAGCCGGTTATCACTTTCTCTACCGACTTGAGCGCACAGACTTTGAGTCGAAAGTTTGAACATCAAAAGGTATATGCCCAGGGTGGAAGCCTTTCGAAGTATAACCCCAACACTTCAATGTCGTGGGGACCAAAGATTTCTGACCTGCCCAATGATGCTACCTATGGAGGTAACACCAATAACAAATACACCAATGGTGACCTCACTTCGCATGCTGGAATGTACTATAATCCGAAGTATGCTGCCGCAGGTCTCAGTGGTTGGGCTACGCCTCAGACCTATGACAACGTAGGCGATTTCTTCAAGACTGGCTTCACCCAGAACTCCACTTTCAATATTTCGCAGCGCAAGAACGATGTAAGTTATTCGTTTAGTATCAGTGATACCTATCAGAAGGGCATCATTCCTTCAACAGGTATGACCAGAACGGGCGCACGCGGAGCCGTAGACTGGAAGGTCGACGACCAGTGGAAGACTGGCTTCTCGGCCAACTACAGCTCGGTAAAGGTAACATCTGCCCCCGGTGCTAACAGTGGTATAGTCAACGTTGTGTACTCTGCTCCGGCCGAATACAACCTTAAAGGCACGCCCTATCATAAGCCGGGCGACCCTACTTCGCAGATACTTTTCCGTGCAACCAACTTCAATAATCCCTATTGGTGGGCCGACAATGACGAGTATTCACAGCATACGAACCGCGTATTTGGCAATGCTTATGCCGAATTTACTCCGAAAATGAATTGGAACGACCGTTATAATCTCGTCTTTCGTGAGCAGGCCGGCGTTGATATCTATACCTCCAACAATGCGACCATTGCAGAGATAGGCTCGGCTTATAATAAGAAAGGCGAGGTTGAAAACTACGGAGCGCAGAACAATATCTTTAATAACTTGCTCACAGCTAACTTCACTGCCAAGTGGGGTGCAGACAAAGAGTGGGACTTCGGCTTTGTTCTCGGTAATGAATTCAACCATAGATATTGTCGCAAGTGGGACTATGACGGCTCCGGGTTGGCTTTCTATGGACAGCCTACTATCGGCAACACGTCTTCCATAGACGAGCATTCCGAGTATCATGTACAGGAACGTACCGTTGGTTTCTTCGGTCAAATGTCGCTCTCTTGGAAAGATATGGTCTATCTTACCGTAACGGGTCGTAACGACAAAGTATCGTCCATGCCACGCGGTCACCGTTCTTTCTTCTATCCATCGGTATCATTAGGCTGGATATTTACCGAGCTTCCGGCATTGAAAGACAATCAGGTTCTCTCTTATGGAAAGCTCCGTCTGTCTTATGCACAGGTTGGACAAGCCGGTCAGTTCTATAATAATTACATGTATGTTCCGGCTTATGGCGGTGGCATGTATGTCTACACGCCTATCAGTTATCCGCTCGGTGGTGCGAAAGGTTATACACCTTACTTTGTGAAGTTTGATGAAAATCTGAAGCCACAGAACACCTCTAACTGGGAAACGGGTATCGACTTAGGACTCTTCAAGAACCGTGTCAAACTCGATTATACGTTGAGTTATCAGGATGTCAGGAACCAGATATTCGATGTTCCGACGGCAGGCACGACGGGATATCAGTCACTCCGCACGAATGCAGGACGGATGGTGACTTGGTCTCATGAGCTTTCTGTGAATGCAACTGTGCTTGATCATCATGACTACAGCATGGAATTAGGCGTTAACTTCACGAAAGTTACCAATAAGGTAAAGGAACTTGCCGATGGTGTTGAGAGCATTATGCTCGGTGGTTTCGTTGAACCACAGATACGTGCACAGGCAGGTTACACCTATCCTAATATCTATGGCAGGG
>ERZ772807.364-NODE-364-length-28081-cov-4.121209_pt1 | contig 28081 bp, 24 predicted proteins | sample MGYA00511472_ERZ772807 | MGnify/ENA primary metagenome ERZ772807 (study PRJEB29015, sample SAMEA2737947) | human oral metagenome | biome: human oral; feature: human-associated habitat; material: dental | place: China | collected 2039 ... | reverse complement strand
TCAACCACTTTCAATGGGGAGGTGACTATCAAAACTCATTAGACAAATACCTTATAAGCAAATATGTAAAGGTAAAACAACCTTCGTATGAAGAACTACTATCTAAATTTGATACTGAAATCAATACTACTGTACAGAATTATGTTTTGAGCAGCTGGTACAACCATTGGAGTAGTATTTTAATAGAAAATATCTTTAAACAACATCCTGCTGTACTGCCTACTATCGGACAAATAAAAAATGTAGATTTCTTTATCAACAACATTCCTTTCGACCTGAAAGTTACTTACTTCCCTAATGAATATATGAAGCTAAGAAGAAAGGAAATAGGATTACCTCCTGAACTCACTTTTTTGAAAAACAAAGCTACTGAATTAGGCATTTTCTTTGATAAAAAAGATAAAACAACTAACATACAATACGAAATCACCGAAAAGTTAAAAGATAGAAACGATGCAATCTCTTCTGCTGTATTAAATCAGCTGAAACAAGAACGTTTGAGTATTGTAACTGAAGCTCAGAAAAACCCTAAACCTCTCATACAATGGCTTTATGAAAATCAAGGTGAAATACGCTTTGGTGCTGAAAACAGATTATTCCTAATTCTTGTTGATACTGATGATTTTGAGAACTCTTGGAAGTTAAAACGGAATGTTGATATACTCCAACCTACTATCCATCAGTATTTAAACAATTTCAGTAAGAAAGACTCGCTTTCTTTAAAAATAGATTTTAAAAATTTTGCACTTTCCTCCATTTTTTTACGACTAAGCACAATGCCTTTTTCTTTTAGATATTGAGGATAAGTCTCTAATTTTATTAAAAAATCAATTGCATCTTGCCCTTCAAGTACGGGGGTGGGTTGTATTTCTCTTGCCATAATATTAGATATTAGGATTAAGGATTACTATAACTTTTACTACTATATACTCTCTACAAAGTGCAAAGGTAGGAATAATTAGTGAATTAGCAAAGTGCGAGGGCGAGAGTGGTGGGGAAAAGTAAGAGTTATGGGAGCGGTGGGTGGTGCGAGCCGCACGGGCGATGGTGGGAGCTGGGAGGATAAAAAACTTTGCCAAAGATACGAGCCGTATAGGCTGGTAACTTTGGCAAAGTATATAGGTTTTTCATTTTTAACGAATTGCTGCGCCGAATTGCTTTTCAAAAGCGTCTTGTAGGCGTTGCATCGTTTTATCGATTTGTTTATCGGTAAGGGTTTTGTTATCGTCTTGAAGGACGAAACTAAGAGCGTAACTTTTCTTGCCTTCGGGGAGCTTATCACCTTGATATACATCGAAGAGGTTCACGTGTTGCAAGAGGTCTTTTTCGGTAGTATAGGCTACTTTATAGAGGTCGGCAAAGGTTACTTTATCGTCGAGCAAGAGAGCTAAATCACGGCGTACTTCGGGGTATTTAGGTATTTCTTTATAGACTACTTTATGCCCTTGTACTTGTGCTACAATCACTTCCCAATTCAAATCGGCGACGAGTACTTCTTGCTTGATTCCAAACTCTTTGAGTACTTTGGTTTTTACAACGCCTATAGTTCCTAAAAGGGTCTCCCCTATTTGCCAACGGAAACCTTCGCTATATACAACTTCATTAGCTTCTAATGGCAAGGTAACTATTTCTTTTAATCCGAGACGCTCGAAAAGAGATTCTACTATCCCTTTGAGTTGGAAGAAAGAAACTTTTTGCGCTGGACTTCCCCAGTGTTCGGGGTGAGTATTCCCTGTAAGATAAAGCACTAAATGCTTGTCTTCATTATAATTACCATCAATATAGTGATAATTTTTACCAAACTCGAACAATCTCAAATCGGATCGTTTGCGGTTGTTGTTGTAGGCTATCACTTCTAAGCCTGAGAACACGAGATTTTTGCGCATATATCCTAAGTCGCTGCTGAGCGGATTGAGGAGTTTCACGGCTTGTTCAGGTTTTTCGGTATAAGTAGTGATTTCTTTTTCGGAAACAAGACTATTGGTCATAATTTCCAAAAATCCTTGAGCGACTAATTGTTCGGCTACTACATTCTGCATATTATGGTCAGCATACTTATCAGAATGTGACATTGTCGCATTCACTTTTTCGGTGATAGCGATATTGTTGTAGCCATAGATGCGGAGAATTTCCTCAATTACATCAGCTTCGCGTTGTACATCTACACGATAAGAAGGAATTAACAGACCTAAACCGCGTTCGGTGAGCGAATTGACTTTGATATCAAGGGAGTGAAGAATGGATTTAATTGTATCGCGAGGTATTTTCTGACCGATGAGTTTATCGACATTCTCGAAAGCGAGAAATACCTGAAAATCTTCTTGTTTTTTAGGATAGAAATCTATCACATCAGAAGAAATGACCCCTCCAGCGATATTTTCAATCAGTACTGCAGCGTACATCAGTGCGTACTTACAATCTTCAATGTTGATACCACGTTCAAAACGATAAGAAGCATCGGAGTTGATAGCATGACGTTTGGCAGTTTTGCGTACTGAAACAGGATCAAAATAAGCACTTTCTAAAAAGATGTTGCGAGTGAATGGAGTAACACCAGAGTTATCTCCCCCTAATACCCCTGCTATACAGAGTGGTTTTTCGGCATCCCAAATCATAATATCTTCGGCGCTGAGGGTGCGTTCTACTCCATCGAGGGTTTTGAATTTGGTGCCTTCTTCAGCATTTTTTACCACTATTTTACGTCCGATAATATGGTCGGCATCGAAAGCATGGAGAGGTTGCCCCATTCCGTGTAATACGTAATTGGTAGCATCAACCACGTTGTTTTTAGGGGTAATACCTATGGCTTTGAGTTTGTTTTGCAACCACATAGGCGATTCGCCAACGCGTACATTGCTGATAGTTACACCGGTGTAACGAGGTACGAGTTTTTTGTTCTGTACCTCTATATCTATTTTTACTGAACGGTTATCGACGTGGAATTTGGTTACTGAAGGGGTTATAAGCTCTAAAGAGGTTCCTTTCTGTATCAATCCGGCACGCAAGTCGCGCGCTACACCGTAGTGGCTCATTGCATCGGCGCGGTTAGGGGTAAGACCAATTTCAAAAACTTCATCGGTTTCTACCTCAAACACTTTACTTGCAGGAGTTCCTACTTCGTATTTATTATCGAGCACCATAATACCGTCGTGACTTTCGCCTAAGCCTAGCTCGTCTTCAGCGCAAATCATTCCGAAACTTTCTTCACCACGGATTTTTCCTTTTTTAATTTCAAAAGGTTTGTCGTCTTTGTCGTATAATACAGTGCCTATGGTTGCTACGAGTACTTTTTGCCCTTGGGCGACGTTAGGAGCGCCACAAACGATTTGTAAAGGAGCCTCACCACCTACATCTACTTTAGTGATTTTGAGTTTATCGGCATTAGGGTGCTTTTCGCACTCAAGCACGTGACCTACGACTACGCCTTTGAGAGCGCCTTTTACACTTTCGAAGTGTTCAATACCTTCTACTTCTAAACCTAAATCCGTAAGAATTACTGCTGTATCTTCAGCAGGCAAGTCTAACTTCAAATATTGTTTTAACCAGTTATAGGATATTTTCATTGAATGAACAATTGATAATTAACAATTAAAATATTTACAAGGGGCAAAGGTACAAATAATTTGGCAATTAGCAAATTTGTAAATTAGCAAATTTGCGCGATGGATATTTCACTACCAAGTGATAATCCTATCTACAATAGCCTGCTGTTCTGAGGCTGTTCGTCTGAGGTAAATACGAGTAGTCTCAATACTTTCGTGCCCCATAAGGTCGGCAAGGAGAGAGATGTCGTTAAAGGCTTCCAAGAAGTTTTTAGCATATCTATGTCTGAATGAATGTGGGTATACTACTTTAGGATTGAGACCATATCTTTCAGCAAAAAGTTTGAGTTTTTGGGCAATACCTCGTGTAGTGATACGTTCTCCTAATCGATTGACAAAAAGATAGCCTGAAGTTTTTTGCTTTTTTGTAAGCCATTTTATAGTCTCCTCACGTAACTGTAGCGGGATGAATAGGCGGCGCACTTTGCCTCCTTTAGTGTATAGATCGAAATAGCCAATTTTTACGTGTTCTACTTTTATTTGGATAAGCTCGCTTACCCTTGCTCCTGTAGCTGCCAAAAAACGCACTACAAAATACCACATTGGGTTTTCTTCTTTTCGGAGTTGTTCTTTTAAAAAGAGGTAATCTGCCTGACTGATCACGTTTTCTAAGTAGGTACGTTGTTGCACCTTTACTGATTTTAAACGTAGTTTCTGCTTACCGATGTGTTCCAAAAACTTATTCAGTGCTTGAATGCGCAAGTTTACTGTTTTAGGTTTGAAGTGCTCGATAAGGTATGTTTTGTAGAGCAAAAGGTTTTTCTTACTGAGGGATTTGTACTTTCGGTAGAAATCGTTTACAGCATATAGATAGGCAGTGATGGTATTTTCTGCCATTTGGCTCTCTTTGAGAGCAGTTTCAAAGGTTGTAACCATTTTGTTTGATTTTTATATTATAGTGGTTATAATATAAGAAACAGCAGATAATATTTCCTAAGTTTCCTATTATGAGAAGTTCACCCTATCAGGCGAGGTAAAATGTATTGATGAGGAAATACCTTTTGAAATACCTAATGGGTGGGAGTGGGCAAGAATAAAAAATGTCTCACAATCTTATATTGGTCTCACATACAAACCTCAAGATATAAATGAAAAAGGAATAATTGTACTGCGCTCATCTAATATTAAAGATGGGAAAGTAGTTTTACAAGATATTGTTAGAGTTACAAAAGATATCTCAGATAAACTTTTGGTAAAAGAAAATGATATAATAATTTGTGCAAGAAATGGAAGTCAAAAGCTTGTTGGAAAATCAGCTCTTATTGGAAAACTTATAGAACCTATAACATTTGGAGCCTTTATGGCTATCTGTAAAACATCCTTATACAAATATGCATATCTTTTTTTGCAGTCAGATTATTTTTTCTCTCAACTTAAAAAAGTTAGTGGAACAACAACGATTAATCAACTAACACAAGATAATCTTAATAGTTTTCTTCTTCCTATTCCTCCATTTGCTGAACAGCAACGTATTGTAGAAAAAATAGAAGAGCTTATACCTCATATTGAACACTATAGCAAAGCACAAACAGAACTTGATGTGCTTAACAAAAACATTAAAGAACAGCTAAAAAAGTCAATTCTGCAATACGCGATAGAGGGGAAACTTGTACCACAATATGAAGCAGAAGGCACTGCTGAAGAACTGTTACTGCAAATACAAGCAGAGAAGCAAAAACTATATGAAGAAAATAAGCTAAAGAAAAAAGACCTTGAACACAGCATTATTTTTAAAGGTGAGGATAACAAGTACTATGAGAAGATAGGGAAAAATGTTACTGAAATAGAAAGTGATTATAGTTTTCCGAATAGCTGGGCTATTGCTAGATTATCAGCTATTTGTATTCTCACTGATGGAGAGAAAAAAGAAGGACAAAATATTTGTCTTGATGCTAAATTTTTGCGTGGAAAAACAGAAGGGGATTACCTGCAAAAGGGTAGGTTTGTTCAGAAAGGAGATAATATAATTTTGGTGGATGGAGAAAATTCTGGGGAGGTTTTTACTATTCCACGTAATGGTTATATGGGGAGTACATTTAAAAAGCTATGGGTGAATCCTGTAATGGATTTACAATATGTACTTTACTTTATACAGCTCTATAAAGACCTACTTCGAAATTCAAAAAAAGGAGCTGCTATTCCACATCTTAATAAAGAATTATTTTATTCACTTCTTATAGGTATTCCACCCCTATCTGAACAGCAAAGAATAGTAAATACCATTCAAAATATTTTTCGTTGTATAGAAAACTAATTCTTTTCTATACAACGAAAAATAGCATCAATAGATTCTACAATACGCTGTTGCTCAGCAAGTGGAGGTAAAGGAATGAGGAAATTATTGATATCTTTCATTGATATATTATCGTTAGTAGAGTTTTTAATACTATTAATAATATCTAATGTCAATGGAGCTTTTAGTAATATATTTAAATATTTTGGTAAGGTGTTTATTGATCGTATAGAGGCAACTCTTTGATTTAGAAACATTTTTTCTTGTAAATAATCAACAAGAAAACTCTTTCCTACTGTACCTCCTGTCATAGCTAATAATAAATCATTTATCTTTACTTCATATTGTATCAGTTTTTCTTTTCCTTTATATCTTACAACCTTATTGTTCACCCATCCTTTCTCATTAAAATCTGATATACGAATGACACGAACTCCTATTTCTCCCTTAATGTCTTCACTTGAAAAAGCATAACCTCCAATCACAATTGTAATATCTCCTAATCTACACCACCTCCAATTTTTAGGTATATCAAAAGGTATTTCTTCGTCTATACAGGTAACATTTTTCCCTATCTTCTCATAGTACTTGTTATCCTCACCTTTAAAGATAGTGCTGTGTTCAAGGTCTTTCTTCTTTAGCTTATTTTCTTCATATAGTTTTTGCTTCTCTGTTTGTATTTGCAGTAACAGTTCTTCAGCAGTGCCTTCTGCTTCATCTTGTGGTACAAGTTTCCCCTCTATTGCATATTGCAGAACAGACTTTTTAAATTTGTCATAGATACTACGATTTAAACTGTCTAATTCGCTTTGAATATGATTATATCGAGAAACTTTTGTGTTTAATTCATTGACTATGTCGACAATTCGACTTTGTTCGGACAGAGATGGTAACGGAATTAAGAAGTTTCTCATTCCTGCGAGCGGAACGTTCTTTATTGTAGTGCCAGTTGCAACTTTTTTCGCATATTCAGAAAAGTATTCTGTTTCAATAAGACACTTGATATAGAATTTATTGACGCATCCTAGTAGATTAAAATAACAGGCACTTTTCCCTAAAATAATCTTTTCGTTGTTATAGAAAGCAACTTTTCCTAATGTTCCATTGATAGAAACCAAAACTGTAGAGTCTGTTAATGTGCGCTTATACTTTACTGCTTCTGTAGAGTTTACTCTTTTCGTGTCATCTTTAATGGTGATAATGCCATCATTAAGATTATTTCCGTTGACAAAATAAATATCCCCAGCATCATCATACTCTGGCGTTCCATGAATACCGTCTCCTAAAAAGGAAGTTAAACATGACAATCTACACCACTCCCACCCGTTAGGTATTTCAAAAGGTATTTCCTCATCAATACATTTTACCTCACCCGATAGGGTGAACTTCTCATAATAGGAATTATCCTCTCCTCTAAAAATAACAGAAGGGTTCTTTTCCTTCTTAATTTTCTTTTCTTCCACGAGCCGAGATTTCTCTTCCCGAATGCGTTCAAGAAGTACAGAGGCAGGCTCATCATTAGGGTCTTGTGGCACAAGTTTGCCTTGTATGGCTTGCTGAAGTATAGATTTGCGTAATTGGTCTGCTGTCATCTTTCTATTCCTAAAATCTGTTGTATTTCCGAAAGAGTTTTGTCTATTTCGTGCTCAAGGGCAGCACGTCTTTTGTAGTAGTTGTCCAAAAGCTCTGCTGGGGGTAGTATTTCCTCCTCATCTTTGGGGAATTTACATTGGTCGAGGTTGCAATCCATCGCTAAGAGCTCTTGCGCGGTAAATACTCTCGATTTCTCATCTTTCCCATCTTCGCTAACAATTTCTACACGGTTGTGCCACCAGTCTTTAATAGGCTGACAATGTGTAGCTTGCATAGGTTTGGTTTTTGAAAAATGCTTATACCCTTCGGGCATATCCAAGCGGTAAAACCACGTTTTATGGGTGCAAAAACCTTCTTCAGCTCCTTCTGCTTGCACATTATCAAAAAACAAGATATTAGTAGCAATACTTGTGTAAGGAGAAAATACACTACCTGGCAAACGGATAATAGTGTGTAAGTTGAACTTTCTCAAAAGCCTTTCTTTTATAGCCAATTTAGCATTGTCAGCACCAAAGAGAAAACCATCAGGAAGAATCACCGCAGCACGCCCGTTTTGTTTTAAGCGATACATTATCAGTACCATAAATAAGTCAGCAGTTTCGCTGGAAGAAAGGTCTGACGGAAAATGCTGTTTGATATCATTCTTTTCACTACCCCCATAAGGCGGATTCATTAGCACCACATCAAACTTGTCGTCATCGGTATAGTTAAGTACATCTTTTGTAAGTGAATTGTCGTGTACTACCGCAGGGGCATCAATATTATGTAGTAACAAATTAGTTACACAAAGCATATAGGGGAATTGCTTTTTCTCTATTCCATAGATAGATTGAGCCCAAGCTTCTTTAGCCTCTGCTGTAGTAGCTTTTTTATCAAGAGTGTTTAGCCAACTTGTGATGAAACCTCCTGTTCCGCAGGCAAAATCAGCCATCTTTTCTCCTATTTGGGGCTCTATAATTTCTGCCATAAAATCCGTAAGTGCCCTTGGGGTATAAAACTCACCCGCCGAACCTGCTGACTGCATTTCTTTTAAGATTGCTTCATAAATTTCTCCAAAAGCGTGGCTCTCTTCATAATCGGAAAAATTCAGCTGGTCTATTACATTCACCACTTGTCGAAGTAACACACCATCTTTCATATATTGGTTAGCATCTTGGAATGTCGTAAATACAATGCTACTGCGTATAGGGGTATCAGGGGTAACTTCCAAACTTTTTAGGGTAGGAAAGAGAGTATTGTTTACAAAATCCAACAAGGCATCAGCGGTTAGGGCATTGCCATCACCCTTGTCTGTTGCCCACGAACGCCAACGACATTCTTCAGGAATAAACGATTGATAACTATCCTCATTAAATTCCCAATCTTCCTCTTTTACATCGTATATTTTAAGGAAAAGCATCCACGCAATTTGCTCAATGCGTTGGGCATCGCCATTGATACCCGCATCGTTGCGCATAATATTCCGAATGCTTTTTACAAAGTTGTTAAGTGCCATATATTAAGCTATATTATATATCAATTTTTCTAATTCTTTCACCGCCAAAAAATACTGTTCTTTACCTCCAAAGAATTTGGCTATATGGGCAGGAGCTCCCATTTGTCGGAAAGGGTCAAGTTTCAAAACTGTGGTGTTTTCTAACTGTGTGATACCATCAGTAGCATATTTTTCAAGCAGAGCTTCCAATACTTTTTGGGCTTCAGCGCCATACTTGTTAAAAACATCTCGTTTCTTTACATTTTCAGCGCGTTCTCTACGTGTAAGAGGCTTTTTGCCGTAAGCTATATGGCAGATAAAATCAAAATCATCTACTTCAGCCATTCCTTGGTCTTCTTTTAGGGCTTGCAAATCAATACCACTTTCGCGTAGCAAATCAGTTATTTCAGCTTTTTTCTCTGCTTTATTCCAATGCAGGATAAAGTCATCAAGGTTTGTATAATTGTCGTTGATATTCTTCTTAGTATAATCGGTAACACTCTCAGTCCGCAAAAGTTTGCCATTAGTATCATACACCGATACTACTTTGTTAATCACTGTCACAGAACAACCGTTTTTATCTACAATAGGTTTAGGCGATTTATTTGTAACCTTACATTCACAAGGATAATGCCCACAAATAGGACACGGACATACACAAGGGAATTGCCCACATACAGGGCAGGGCTCAGCAGGAGGAATCACCGTGTCATCAGGCGGATAGTTAGGGTCTATCTCTGCTTCACCATCCCAATCAGGGTCAGCAAATAGGCGGGTAACATTCCGAAAATCCATTATAGTAAAGTGCGTTTTCCCCTCTTTTTCACGAATACGAGTGCCACGCCCTACAATCTGCTTAAATTCAGTCATAGAGCTGATACGCTGGTCAAGCACTATCAGCTTCACCATTTTACAGTCCACTCCTGTAGATAAAAGCTTACTGGTAGTGGCAATAACAGGATATTTTTCAGCTACCGAAATAAAATAATCGAGCTTCGATTGTCCATAAGGGTCGCTTCCCGTAATACGCACCACATAATCAGGATTTTTTTGGCACATATCCGAATTCGCATTTACAAGGGCTATGCGCATTCTCTCAGCGTGGTCTTCATCGGCACAAAAAACGATTGTTTTTGCCATTCGGTCAGTATGCTTCAGGTAATGAGTAATTTGTTCAGCTACTTCCCTAATGCGGTCTTCTATAATAATCTTATAGTCGTAGTCCGAATTGTTATAAATACGGTCTTCTATCTCATTGCCATAAACATCTACTTGCCCCACAGTAGGCCTCCACTCATCACCAATGTTAGTGGTAATATTTACAACTCTAAAAGGAGCTAAAAATCCGTCTTCAATACCCTGCTTTAAGCTATAGGTATAAACAGGCTCGCCAAAATAATTGATGCTGGATTGGTATTTAGTTTCTTTAGGAGTTGCGGTCATCCCTAACTGTATTGCGCTATCAAAATATTCTAAAATTTCACGCCAGTTGCTATCGTCTTTGGCACTTCCTCTGTGGCACTCATCTACAATTACCAAATCAAAGAAATCAGGTCTGAACAGCTCTTTGTACTGCTGTTTTCCTCCTTGTCCTATAAGTTGTTGGTAAAGTGAAAAATAAACCTCATATGCTGTGATGCCGCTGTTTAAATCTTTCTGATAATCAACCTTGTGTATCGTTTTCTGAAGAGGTTTAAAATCCTGCTGAATAGACTGGTCTACTAATACATTGCGGTCTGCTAAATACAATACTTTCTTTACCAATCCTGCTTTTAATAGCCGGTAAACAATTTGGAAAGCCGTATAAGTTTTGCCTGTACCAGTAGCCATTACTAATAAAAGTCGTTTTTTGCCTTGAGCGACGGCATTTACCGTATTATTAACCGCATTGCGCTGGTAGTATCGAGGAGGGAAGATGTCCTGACCTACACAAAATGGTTGATTGATAACCTTAAGTTCTTTTTCCGATAATCCTTCTCCATTATGATTTTCACCCGTAAAACGTTTGTAAAGTTCCTCTTTAGTAGGGAATTCATCCATCGCGAGAGTTCTTTCTTTTCCTGTAAGGAAATCATATTCCTGAAAACCTTGTCCGTTAGAACTATAAGCAAAAGGAATATTCATCATCATAGCATATTCTTTTGCTTGTTGCATTCCGTAGCTTATAGAGTGAGTAGCATCTTTAGCTTCTACAATAGCAATAGGGGTAGCCTTATTATAGTAAAGCATATAATCGGCATATTTTGCTTTACTACGAGAGAAAAGATTGCCTCGAAGGTTAATCTTACCATCGGTAAATTTAACCATTTTTTCCATAGAAATATTATCATAACCCCATCCTTTATCCATAATGCTCGGAGTTATGAATTTGAGTTTTATATCTTCTTCCGACATATTTAGAAAATCATTCATAGGCTTCCTATAATTTTGTATTATGAGAAGTTATACAGTAAACATTTATACTCTTATTCTAAAAACTTCTTTTTATTATCGGTGCAAAATTACACATAATTTGCTAATTTCCAAACTTCTCATTTTGCTAACTTCTCTATTTTCTCCCGTTCTTCGGTATAGGGTATTTCGCATTGTAGGGCTTTTTGAAAGAGCTGGTGAGCCGTGGAGGTGTCGCCTTGGGCTTGGTAGGCTTTTCCTAAAAGATAATAGGCTTTCCAATAATGAGGGTTAAGGGTAGTGATGTGTTTCACTTTGTCTATGACTATAGGGGTATGCTCTCGCAAGTGGTTTTCTATTTGCTGTTCTAACAGTCGGTAGGCTTCGTAATCTTTGAAGGCTTGGCTGTAGAGAAAGGGGGCGGCAGGGATATTCAAAGAGGGGTTTTGAGGGTAGGGCGTGTGAGAGGGGTAGCTACTAGCAGAGAATATCTGTTTCAAATCGTAGGCTACAAAAGTGCCCAACTGATAAGGGGCTGTCGATACCCATACCAAACGTTCTTGTGGTTTGAAAATAACCGCGTGATGTGCCAAGAGTTGGTTGAGGGCTTTCTCATTGCCATAGCCTATAGAATCGCCGTGTAGCCCCTCGGTACTACGCAAAAGAGCAGCGATTTTTGAAGGAGTTAGTTTAGGTTCTTGTGTTAGAAACTCCTGCATTTTAGCATAGCGATAGGCTGAGTGTGAGGTGTTTATTTGTTTGAGATTCTTTTTGTCGGTTTTATAAGGTTCGCTTTGAAAATGGTTGGCGCAGACCACTGCATTAGGAGCTTCGTATACTCCAAACTTTTTGGGAGAGACTTCAATAATCACTGCTTTGCCATCGGCGGCACTGCCTACCATTATAGCCTCAGACACAAATACTTTGCGCTTTTTGACAATAGCAATCGCCTCGTCTATATTTTTAGCATATTGCAAAATCTCACGGCAGAGGAGTGAAATGGGGGTACGGGCTTTAAGAGGAATAGACGATTTCCCAGCATTGATAGTAACTGTAAGTCCTTCGAGATTCATACCCGAAAGCACACCTATCATTCCGCCCCAAGCGTAACTCATAAAGGGAATACCTTCCTCAGGACGCACAAAGCGGACAATCTTTTCGGTAGCAAAATCATCGGAGAGGTAAAAATCGAAATTGCGACCAATGAGCAACTGACCGTCTTCAGTTTTATCACCCCAAACTGCTAATGATGAACAACCTACAAGCATCAAATCTTGCAAAGCGTGCCCTAAATCGTGAGCTGAATGCAAGTAGAGCGTACGCTGATAAGCAGGGGCTAAGTAGTTGAAAATCGTATCAGAGTATTGGGCTTGCCCCCACAATTCTTGTTTAAAGGGCGGAATTATACAATTGTTGATATCGCGGTTGAACCATTTGATGAACTTGCGCAAGAAACGCTGTTTGCGTTCAGAAGGCACAAAGTGATTCAGTTTAGTGAAGAGCAAACTGTCTTGACGGTGGTACAGAGGCTGAGTAAGAGCCCCCGAATTGAGTCCTAATTGATAGGGATTCCCCGAAAGGTAGAGTTCCCATAAGCCTTGTTGGTTTTTAGCTATATAGTTATCACCAAAATACCGCAGCGAGTCATTTATTGTGGTAATTTGAGGTTTCTGGTACGGATAGGCTACCTCAGGCGGAGTGATTTTCTTATAGAAAATACCACAGGAAGTAAGAGTAAAAAGTAAGAGGTAAGAGATAAGAGATAAGAGTTTGAGATGTTTCATTTTTCACTAAAAAATAGCCAATGAGTCAATAATGGTATTGATTCATTGGCTAATTTATTGATAGTTATTAGGATACTATAACAATTTATTTTTAATCAAATATTCGGCGATTTGTATAGTATTCGTGGCAGCACCTTTGCGAAGGTTATCGGCAACGACCCAAAGATTGAGCGTATTAGGTTGTGACTCATCGCGACGGATACGCCCTACAAACACATCGTCTTTACCGTGAGCGTACAAAGGCATAGGGTAAGTATTGGTTTCGGTATTATCTTGCACTTTGATACCTGCTGATTGTGCTAAGAGAGCGCGTACTTCATTTATATCAAAATCGTTTTTGAGTTCTACATTCACCGATTCGCTGTGACCACCTACTACCGGTATACGTACCGCAGTGGCAGTAACGGCAATACTATCGTCACGCAATATTTTTTTGGTTTCACGCACGAGTTTCATTTCTTCTTTAGTATAGCCATTCTCCTCAAACACATCGCAGTGCGGAATAGCATTGCGGTGAATTTGGTAGTGATAAGCCATTTCACCTTTTTCGCCTTTGTACTCGTTCTCTAACTGACGTACCGCTTTCACCCCTGTACCCGTAATCGACTGGTAAGTAGAGACTACCACGCGCTTGATGCCGTATTTGCGTTGTAAAGGAGCTAAAGCAACGAGCATTTGGATAGTAGAACAATTAGGGTTAGCAATAATTTTGTCGTCTTTGGTAAGGACATCGGCGTTAATTTCGGGGATTACCAATTTTTTGGTAGGATCCATACGCCAAGCCGAAGAGTTATCTACCACAGTAGTACCTACTTGAGCAAACTTAGGCGCCCATTCTTTAGAAACAGAAGCGCCTGCTGAAAAGAGGGCTACATCGGGTTTGAGTGACACGGCTTGTTGCAAGCCAATCACAGTATATTCAGTGCCTTTAAAGACGATTTTTTTGCCTACTGATTTTTCTGAGGCTACAGGAATTAATTCGGTTACAGGAAAATTGTGTTCTGCAAGTACTTCTAACATTACATTACCTACCATTCCGGTAACGCCTACTACAGCTACTCTCATATATTTTAGTATTTAGTTTTTTTAGTATTCTACGAATTTTGTGTTTTTCACAGAAAAGCAATGTATAAAGATTGCTTTGATAATCAAAGTAATTTCAATATTCTTTCTATCCAAAAGTTATCATTAGGAGAAATAATAATCACTTTAAAACCATATTGTTCTGCTTCACTTTGCACACCTTGAGCATCATCTATATGAAGGTCGAAACCAAAAGCTTTAGGATATTTGGAAGCGTTAATTTTCAAAGATTGTAGAGTGTGTTCATTTTCTTTTTGGGTGATAATTTTCCCTATTTTGATGCCATAATATCGAAACATCCGTCTTATATAGGGTTTACTTCTCAGCGAAGTAGTGTAGATATGCACCTCATTACCTTGAGATTGCAGTGTTTTGATAAGAGTTTTCGTCCCTTTACGAATAGGCTCTATTCCCAATAACTTCGCCCACCACGATCTTTTTTCAGTAGGAAATTCATTATTGTAAGGAATAAGAGTTCCATCTAAATCAAAACTTATCTGCATTACTATTGCCAATCCCTATTTCTCCAATGCTTGTTTGAAATCTTCAATCAAATCCTCGGCATCTTCAATCCCCACAGCTACACGGATAAGGGTGCGCGTAACACCACGTGCCACTTTTTCTTCTTCTGGAAACTCAGTGTGAGTGAGGGTACTGGGGTGAGTTACCAAGGTTTCTACACCGCCTAAACTCACTGCAAAAAGAGCTACTTTCAAACTCTCAAAAAAGGCTTTGGCTTTGGCTTCACTCTTTACAGTGAACGAAAATACCGACCCGCCTCCCGAAGCCTGACTTTCGTGCACTGCTTTGCCTTTGTTATGTGCCTCAGTAGGGTAATACACTTTCTCTACTTCGGGGTGAGAGCGCAAGAAATCAAGAAGTTTAAGGGTATTTGCTTGGGCTTTTTCCACTCTTAGTTTGAGGGTTTTCATACTGCGAAGTAGCAACCAACTATCGAAAGGTGAGAGAATTGCCCCTATAGCTACTTGGGCAAAACTTATTTTCTCGGCAAGCTCGTCGCTATTCACCACCACAGCTCCTGCGATAATATCATTGTGTCCTCCCAAAAACTTGGTTGCACTGTGCAATACTATATCTACCCCTAACTCTAAAGGGCGTTGCAACACGGGCGACATAAAAGTATTATCGACCATTGAAAGCAGGTTGTGGCGTTTAGCGATAGCTACCACGCTGCGTATATCGGTAACTTCTAAAAGGGGATTGGAAGGGGTTTCTATAAAAATAGCTTTGGTATTAGGACGCACAGCGGCTTCTATCTGTTGTAAATCGGTAGTATCTACAAAGGTTGCTTCGAAGCCAAACTTGCTGAGTATATCGTTGATAATGCGGTAAGTACCTCCGTAAATATCCAAACTAAGCACAAAGTGATCGCCTGCCTCGAACATTGTAAACACCGATGAAGTCGCTGCCATCCCTGAAGAAAATCCAAATCCGTGTTTGCCATTTTCTAAAAGGGCAATCATTGTTTCGAAATCTTTGCGGGTGGGATTAGACACGCGAGAGTATTCAAACTCTTGCCACTCATTATAAGTTTTGATAGGAAAAGTAGTAGCCATATTTAGGGTACTTCCCCAGTTTTCAATGCCTTTTTCAGGGGTTCTGACTCCGTGAATCGCTTTAGTTTCAAACTTCATATTTTCTGTTATTTACAAAAACAGCGACAAAAGTAAGAATATTTTATCAATTACCAAATTTTATACAATAGGTTTTAAGAGATAAGAATTTGGAGAGACAGCACAGAAATTATCAATCGTTAATTGCTTATTACCAATTGTTTTACTACCTTTGTGCCCTGATGAAAAAAATATTTCTATTTACATTCGTTCTCTGCCTTATAGCTTGCAACAAAAAGCAAGCAATTCCTGAGGCTATGTACTTTTGGAAAACGAACCTTTCGTTTACCAAAGATGACAAGGCGTTCTTAAAAGAACACGCCGTGAAAAAACTCTATGTGCGCTATTGTGATGTAGGGCTTAGAGATGAACAAGCCGTGCCCATTGCACCTATAGAAATCGATACCCTTAGCACACGCGGATTGACAATTGTACCTGTAATCTACATCAAAAATGAGGTGTTTGATGATATAGCAACCGCACAATATGCTCCGCAACGTTTTTGGGGAACAGAAACGCTCAGCGAAAATGTGGCTAAATATATTGAGCAAATCAACAACTATTATCATCTCACTGTAAATGAGGTGCAGTTTGATTGCGATTGGACGCTCAACACTAAGGAGTATTACTTCAACTTCCTCAAGCTTTTCAAAGAAAAAAATCCTAATTTACAACTCTCGGCAACCATACGTTTGCATCAAGTAAAATACAAAGATGACACGGGCGTACCCCCCGTAGATTACGGGGTGCTGATGTACTACAATATGGATAAAATCACCGCCACGGGGGCTAACTCTATCTACAATCGCGCAACTGCCAAACGCTATATCGGTTCACTAAAAAGTTACCCTTTACAGCTAAATATCGCTCTACCGATGTTCTCTTGGGGAGTACATTCAGTACGCGGTGAGGTGGTGAATTTGGTTAGCGGACTCACTTCTGCTGAAATCAAAACTCTTAAAGGCGTAGTCGCTACCGACATCCCTAACGTTTATGAAGTAAAAACACAAACCTACTACAAAGGACGCCTTTGGCAAGCTGGCGACCGCATCAAAATAGAGGAAGTAACCGATGCTGAGCGCCAAGAAATGCAGGAAGATTTGCTAAAAAATATGAAAACCCAACCCAAAGAAGTGATTTGGTTTAGGTAAAAAACAACCCACAAAAATGACACAAAAACGAATTATCAAATTAGCTTTTTGCCTCCTTACTTCGATAGCAGGAATAGGAGCATATTTGTACGCTTGCGGATGGTTTCCGCCTGATTGGTATGTTACTAACTCGGCATTTTCACCTGAGGTTACTGTACCTAAGGGAGTATACAACAGTCTGTTTTACAGCGTGGAACACAGCTTCAATGGTTATGTAGGAATAGATTCCGACCGTTATACTGAAGATGATTTAGCCGACTGGTGTGCTTATGTAGGCAAGGCGATGCCTCGTGAGCAAATTCGCCATTTAATGTATGACAGAGAAGTGATTGACGAAGTTTTACAACTAAAACATTCTAAAAAATTCACTGATAAACGGGTGCAGAACTTCCTTACTTTTTTAGAAATTACTCGTGGCAATGAGGTGATTACAGGCAGTAGCTATTACGACCCTTGGGATTACGAGAACAGAAACTACCAACGATTGCAAAATACTGAACCTCAGCGTGTAGAAGCACTCTACCGCAGCCTAACCTCTGATGCTTTTTTTGCTAATCGTATATGGTTTCAAGCCGTTCGTTTGAAATTCTATTCAGAAAACAGAAGTTCCGTAATTCCTTTCTTTGAAGAAACAGCAGCTTCCCAACCTAAAAACTCGCTCTACTACCGCGCTATGCACTATGTAGCAGGAGCTTATATAGCCGAAAAACACTACCCTCAGGCTAATGTACTCTTAGCCGAAATATTTGATACCACTCCCGAATTAAGAGCGACCGTAGGGTATGATTATCGTCCGTTACCCGATAGAGAAATTGCACAAATCGCCCAAAAACTCTCTCCTCGTGTACAATGTGCCTTATGGGCAATGCAAGGTTTCTACACGAACAACGAGGCTAATTGTTTGCTAAAAATCCTCACTATCGACCGCCAATCACCTCACGTTGAGTTTCTGCTCACCCGCTTTATAAACAAAATGGAGTACAAACTCAATATATTCGACCGATATGGCGATGATTTGAAATCTATCAAAGCCTATCATCAACACGCTCGCAAAGTGAGCACCCAAGTTTTCTCTACCGATTGGCTATTGCTCTTAGCCCGCGAAGGCGACCGGCTTTCCAATCCCTATTTGTGGAAAGTAGCAGGGGGATATGTAGCAATGTTTAGAGGTGAATTTTCTTTGGCACGTCAGCTTTTGCAAGAAGCCGAAAAATACGTTGAGGGTAACGAGCAAAAAAGTCAGTTGTACCTCTTACAAGCGATGAACGAAGTATCGAGTTTGCAACACATTGATGCTGCTACCGAAAAACAGCTGACTCTACCTATGCAACGCGTGTGGAACAACCTCTATTTCTACCGCGACGACGATTTTTGTTACGACGGTTCTTTAGTGTATGACAAGTACAAAGCCGAATACCTCAATTACCGCAAATTTACTAACGATTTGCGCTATGATTATGCCTTTACCTTTATGCGTAAATACCTACGAGTGCTCTATCAGGCACAAGGCAATGCCCTTATGGCTGAACTCACTCACCCCAAACGCGGTTTTTTCATCAGTGAAGCTAACTATAAAGCTTTTGACGAACTAACTCACAACCCTCACAAAACCGACTGGCAGGCACTTTGGATCAACTATTATCCTTATACCAAAGGAGATATATACGAGTGTCGTGGAATTTATCTATTCCGCCAAGACCGCATAGACGAGGCGCTGGCATTGTTTGAGAAAATACCTTGGGAAACCCGCGGTGCAGAGTATGATTCGGGAAAAGACAAATTAGTGAATGAAAAGCGCTGCTTGAGTGAGCAAACCTTAGCCGTCAGTCCGTTTAAAGGAGGAGTGTATGATATGTATTACTACGATTATATCACCCCACCTCGCGTGGAATACACTAAGATTTCCTTCTTGCGCAAAGCCAAGCAACTAAAAGACCGTATAGCGCAAGGTAAAGATGTATATCACAGCGCCATACAATTAGGCAATGCCTTTTGTAACACCTCGTTTTACGGCGTTTCTCGTCAGTTCTACCACAACGAAATCATAGGCGAATGGAGTGGTTTAGGACTTGAAAACAAAGAGAACCACACCCCTCTTTTGGATATGACCGCTGCTAAAAAGTATTTTCGGATCGCTCTTACAATGGCAAGCACTGATGAACAGCGCGCTGAAGCTGCCTTTTTGCTCGGAAAAGCCGAACGCAACGAGTACTTCGCTCAGTTGAATCATTACGACATCCCTGAGAAGAAACGAAAATGGGTAGATCAATGGGAAGGTTTCCATATACTCGCCAAATACCCTAACACTCAGTATTATAAAGAAGCCATTAAGGAATGCGGTTGGTTTGCAGATGTTGTATACTTGTATAATGATTAAATGATTAGAAATAAGCACTATACTTGTAAGCCGTATTTGGCTGTATGAAGAAAAAGTATTACTTTTGCGATATAAAAAAAAAAACTAGAAGACATACGTTCCGTACGTGAAGCTAAAGGAGAAAAAACAGAACCTATTGATATTTTCTTTGAAAGAGTAGAAAAATACAGAAAAGAAAATGGAATCAGTTAAGAATCGAATGAAAAAACACCTAAAACTCATCATTAGCCTTAGTGCCGCTACAATAGTAGGCATTGGCACTTACCTCTACGCTTGTGCCGATGAAGGTTGGTACTACCTCTACAACTCAGTATTCTCCCCAGAAGTTACTGTAAATAAAACTTCTTATACCCCTCTCTACTTAGAAGGGGAAAACCTTTTCTATGGCGATTACGATACCGATTCCCAAGGAAATCTCTCTTCGTCCGACCTCGATGATTGGAAGCAATACCTCGGCAAAGATTTTTGGGCAGAAGGTATTCAATATTTTATGTACAACAACGATGCTCTTGCCGATATTCGCAAATACAACGATGCAACCGACAAGAGTAGTGTACGACTTTCTCATCACACCCCAAAAAACCAAAACGCACGCCTTACCAACTTCTTTGCTCTTTTAAATATCGCTCGTAACAACGAATCTATCACTAACAACACCCAAAGCGCTTGGGATTACGAAAAACGCAACGTACAATATACTCAAAACAGCCAAATAGAAAAAGCTGAAAAACTATATCAAAAAGCAGTTGCGAATAAAGATACTTTCTTCGCCAACCGTATGTGGCTACAGGTGATGCGCCTCAAATTCTACTCTGCCAACCGCAGTGCTGTAATTGCTTATTTTGAGCAAACCCAAGCCGGTCAGCCGAAAAATAGTGTTTATTACCGCGCGTTGCACTATGTAGCTGGGGCTTATAAATCACAGAAGAACTACGCCAAAGCTAATGCGCTCTTAGCAACGCTCTTCAACGAAGTGCCTAAATTGCGAAAAACTGTTACTTTTGAGTACCGCGCCCTCACCGATAGTGAGACCGAAAAAATAGCCACTCCTCTTTCCAAAGCCGAACAATGTGCTCTCTGGGCAATGCAAGGCTATTACAGCAAAGAAGAGGTAGCTATCCAGAAAATACTGCACATCGACCCTAAATCACCCCACATCGATTTTCTCCTCACTCGCTATATCAACCGCATAGAGGGTGTGGTAAATAAGTTTGGTGATCTCTATCAAAACCAGCCTCTTACAAACACTAATGCTTATCACCAATACACTCACAAGGTGGCAACCCAAGATTTCAAAACCGATTGGCTACTGCAAACCGCTCGTGAAGGCAAAGTGAGTAATCCGTATTTGTGGAATGTAGCGGCGGGGTATGTTTCGATGTTCCGCAATGAGGCTACAGAAGCTAAAGATTTTCTCAAAAAAGCTGATGCCGTTGCCAAAAACGAAAAACAAAAAGTACAAGTGCGCATTATCGATGTGATGAATGATGTTACTGCGCTACAACAAATCACTGCTGCCGACGAAGAACGCCTCACTAAAAAAGTAGAGTGGATGTGGCAATCTGCTCTGCTTAAAGAAAGTGAATACAAATCAGCTTTGCGCTCTCGCTATGCTTTTGATTTGGTGCGCAACTACCTTTCGGCGCTCTACAATGCGCAAAAGAACTTGGTAATGAGTGAAATCACTCGACCCAAAGATGGTTTTTATGAAAACAACAACCATTCGGTAGCAGTCGAAAAATTCTTGCTAAAAACGAACAAAACTCCTTGGGAAGTCTTTTGGGCGAAAGAATATAGGTTTACTTTAGGCGAAATCTACGAAAGTCGTGCTATCTATGCTTTCTACAAAGATGACCTCGATAAGGCAATCGCCGAAATGAAAAAAACACCTCTTGAAAGCCAACAAGTATATGATGAACAAGCTGAAAAAATGGTGTCCAAACAGCTAAAACTGAGTGAAAGTTCACTACCTGCCAATCCGTTTAACGGCTTTATCCAAGACTGTCACGATTGTGAACACGCCAAAAAACGCTCCCCTTACACCAAAATCTCTTTCTTGCAAAAAGTGAAAGAAATGGAAGATAAACTTGCAAAAGGTGAAGATATGTACAACAACGCACTCCTATTGGGCAATGCGTTCTACAGCGCTTCCTATTTTGGCAACAGCCGCGCGTTCTACTACAACGATATTTTAGGGGAAGCAGGAGGCTTTTTTGTAAATGCTCAGAATATGACTATGTTACTCAATATGACTCACGCCAAAAAATACTACCAAATCGCTCAGCAACACACCTCTACCGATGAACAACGCGCTAAAATAGCCTATATGCTCGCCAAAGTAGAACGCAATGAGTTTTACAACAAACAGTACTATTCCGAAGGTAAAATATACGGTGTGAGTCCTTGGGAGAACGAAATCGCTTTTAAAGATTGGCAAGGCTTTAAAGAACTCCGCAAATATCCTCATACCCAATATTATAAGGACGTGATTCGCGAATGTGGATACTTCAGAAAGGTAACAGGTAACAAGTAATAGATAACAAATAATGAATAAGATAGATATTATACTGCTAATTATTTTAGGCTTTGGCTTAGTACGCGGTTTTATGCGCGGACTTATTATTGAGATGGCATCTCTTTTGGCTATTGTGGTGGGCATCTATGGAGCGATACACTTTTCGTTCTTTACTGCCTCTCTCTTAGACAAAATACTTCCTGCCGAAAAACAAACTTTAGAAGTCGTTGCCTTTGGGATAACCCTCATCGTATTGGTATTGGGCGTAATGCTTTTGGCAAAAATACTTACCAAAATGATCAAAGCTGCCGAACTCGGTTTTCTCAATCGATTGGGGGGAGCTTTGTTTGGGTTGCTAAAATCTATTGTGATTGTAGGCTCTATATTTGTATTTTTAGAGCGTACTTTTCAAACCGAAAAATGGCTTTCAACTTCAGCCCTCAGCGACTCATTGCTCTACAATCCCGTAAAGAGCGTTAGCCAAGTGGTATATGCCAATGTATTCCCCGATAAAGAAACGGAGGAAGTGAAAAGTGAAGAGTGAAAAGTGAAAATACAACATACTAATACATAAAACATTATGAAAAAAATCCTTTTATTATCTCTTGCTATCCTCGCTATTACAGCTTGTGAGCGCAAAACTGCTGCCGATGTCTATAAAGGCGTTCAGGCAACCCGCCCCGCTACCGATAAAAACGGGAATCCTATTGAGGGTTTAGCCGTTGATTCGCTGCAATTTGAAACCGAAGTGCGCAGCGTACTCCCTACCCAGCACCCTCAGTACCGCCTTACTCCTGTTTTCAAAGTGAACTACAGATACGGCGATCGTTCTGTAGGCGAATCTCAAAAACTCAGCAATTATAGCTACAGCGATAGTTATTACGCACGCCACAACAATGGCAACAACTGGAATGGCAATATCGTGGCAGGTTTTGAAACCATTTATGGCGACGAAATGGTGAATGTTTCCCTCTTTGACGTAGAAAAACAAGAGCAGAAACTGTTCTTTGAAAAACCCGTACTCATAGAAAATGTTTACTATCCTTCGGCTACTCGTGATACTTTGCAAAACAAAAACGTGAACCGCAACTTCTATATGATTTCTTGCTACGACGAGGATACCGATAAAGATGGCTACTACACCCGCATCGATTTACGTCGGTTTTACCTCTATCAGTTGGACGGTACTCGGGTGAAAGCCCTTATTCCTAAAGAATATGGGGTCATAGGCTCCGATTACGACGGGGTGAACGATGCTCTTTATGTGTATGCGCGTTTAGACAGCAACAAAAATGGCACTATCGACCCTAAAGAGCCTAAACACATCTTCTTAATCGATTTGAAAAAGCCTGAAACTACGGCGTTGTTATACAAGTAAATGGAAGGATTGGTATACAAATCTACGGGCAGTTGGTATATGGTAAAGGACTTGGCAACGGGTCATTTTCACGACTGCCGCATCAAAGGAAAATTCCGCCTAAAAGGCATCAAGAACACGAACCCCATAGCGGTGGGCGATCGGGTGGTGTTTGAATTGGAAGAAGAAGACAGAGGAGTCATTACCGAAATACACCCGCGCGACAACTATATCATCCGCAAATCGGTGAATCTCTCTAAGCAAACTCACATTATCGCATCGAATATCGACCTCGCTTTTTTGGTGGTAACCCTCAACAATCCACCTACTTCCACTACCTTTATCGATCGTTTTTTGGTTACTGCCGAAGCCTATAGTATCAAAACTGTACTGCTTTTCAACAAAGTAGATACTTATAATGAAGATGAACTCACCGAAGTGAAATACCTCGCCTCAGTATACCGCAAGGCTGGTTATGAGTGCATTGGCATTTCGGCTGCTACGGGTAAGAATATCGACAAGGTAAAAGTGGCTATGGAAGGCAAAACTTGCGTAGTATCAGGGCATTCTGGCGCAGGCAAATCTACCCTTATCAATGCTATTGACCCTCATTTGCACCTCAGGACTGCCGCAATTTCTCAGCTTCATCAGCAAGGACAACACACTACCACTTTTGCCGAAATGTTCGACCTCCCCTTTGCAGCGCGCATTATTGATACCCCTGGTATCAAAGGCTTTGGAATGGTAGAAATAGACAACAACTCACTCACCGACTATTTTCCGGAGTTTTTCGCCCTCAAACACCATTGCAAATTCAACAACTGTCTCCACACCGATGAACCCCAATGCGCTATAAAAGAAGCCTTAGAACGCGACGAAATCGCTTGGTCGCGCTACAAAAGCTATCTGCAAATCCTTTCCGGAGATGACAAGGTATATAGAGAAGAAAACAATCAGTAGGATATGAGAAATAATTTCGACCTCATCAGTGAACTTATCGACAACCGCCTTGCTCCTATAAGCAATAAAGCAGAGAAAGAGCAATTGTTTTTCTTCGTCTTTTTGTTACAACGCAAAAAAGATATTGAGGAACTACACAAAAGTACTCATATCGTGAAAATGTATCAGATAAAAGACCTCAAGTCGTTATTAGCTAAAAGAGATGAGATTGTAAAACTCTGTGAGGTTTTCCAATGTAGAGCAATGATCAATCTCAATCCTAAGAGTTATAAAAATGTAGCTTTTGATATGCTCAAACGCCTCCCCGATTTGCTACAACAAGAACACTATGCACGCGTAGAAAAACTGTTTGCCTCTTGTGTAAGTGCTTCGGGTATAGGCAGTAAAAAACTCAAAAAGTACTGGATTATAGATATAGACAGCGACACTCATCAGGTTGATATAGCTCAAATAGAAGCACAAATCAAGATAGCGACCCCTGCAGAAGAAAATAAAATTGTAGCTCACATTCCTTCTAAAACAGGTATGCACCTCATCACTACCCCTTTTGATGTAACTCAAGTAACACTACCTGCTTCCGTAGAGTTCAAAAAAGATTGCCTTACTAATTTGTTTATTTATTAAGCAAAATAGATTAAAGGTATGAAAATTATTTCGTACCTTTGTGGTGTTAAACCTAAAAACAGCATTACCAATGAAACGTTTCTTCTTATTTTTCGTATTGTTGTGGATTTTCGTCAGTTGTGGAAAGTCCGACAACCAGCAAGACAATCGCCTTTATGACAATTGGAAATACATAGGCTATCGCGATAAAGCTTTAAAATTCCACTCACCCTCTTCGTATGTAGCCGATTGCAAGTCGTGTTATACTGTCCATTTTAAAAACGACGACTTTTTTGATATTCAAATATGTAGTAATAAAGGGGGAGGCAAATACCAAATAGATGCCCAACGACATCAACTCTTCTCTCAAGGCTACGGACTTACAAAGATTTACGACCCAATGTGTCCCGATGAGGAGGGTTTTTCTATTAGCGGTAATTACCGTTTTATAGGCGATACACTTGCCATTTCACCTAACGACACGCTTACTTCACTCTTTGTAAAAGCAGCTACATACATCCCCCACGTAGATCCTCCGCGTTACTACAAACGAGGTATCCTTAACGTAGCACCACAAGGTAGTTATGATTGTTCTGCTGTGAGCCACATCCTTGTTTTAGAAGATAACAGCGGCACTCTATCAATTACCTATGATCAAACACTCGACCTGAGTAGTTACGAAGGAAAACCTGTAAGTATTTGGGGATATTTCACCCCCAAGTTTAAAAACTGTCCGCAAACATTTCACATAGAAAGAATTACAAAACTATATTAAAATGAAACCTCTTTATTTTTTCTTCTGTATGCTCCTCGTTATGAGTTGTAGCAAAAGTTCAAATGATAGTTCCTCCAATCCTTTACAAGGCACGTGGAAACTTATAGCTGTGATCGACGAAACTGGAAATGGTAGAAAGCCTGACCCTACAGTAGCCAATTGTCCGGATTGTTATGTGATTACTTTTAATAATGATGGTACTCTCACAGGAAAAACACATACTAATTTGCTTAGGGGAAATTACTCTTTTAGTGCTGAAAGCAGAGTGTTATCAATTGAAAAAGGCTTAGGAAGCACTAACGCTGCTGAAACTGCTGATGGTGAGTTGTTGATAAAAGTACTCACAGGTAAGAGTATTTGTGTTTTCAAAAACAATTTGCTAAAAGTAGTCAATCAAGATACTCAAAACATTAAAGAATCCTTACTTTTCGAAAAACGATGAAACCTTTTTATTTCTTTTTCTGTATGCTCCTCGTTATGAGTTGTAGCAAGAGTTCCGATGATAATAACGCTTTTGCTTTTACGCCTCTACTCAATAGTTATACAGGTTCTACTGCTTCTGTTACTCACCAGCAAGAAATTATTCATAGCGAAACCGAATTACAAGAGATTGCTAAAAAATGGGGTATAGAACACAAAATAGCCAGACTCCCTAAAATTAATTTCAACACTGAACAGTTGGTACTCATTTGGGGAGGCATCAAAGGTTCGACACCATCGCAAATAGAGGTAATCTCGGCTATAGAATATGATGACTATATAGAAATCATCACTGAAAGCAAAGTAACAGGAGATGCCTCGGCACTTAGTCGTCCTTTTTGTATTATTAAAACGACTAAAACACATAAGAAAATGGTGATTAAGAGTAATATCTCTACTAGTGGAATTACAGATCTTTAAAACAATTTCCTTAAAACATTTGTTTTTTAATGATAGGTTTAATACCTTTGCGGGGTAGTTTATTAGGTGTCAGACGTTAGAGTTTTTTCAGAAACTCTCCGAGCTTCTCCGAAAATTCAGACACTCCTAAACAACTTTACTCAAGAATTTCAACTAAATATCAATTAACAAGAAGTAAAGGTATCATCTCTTACCTCTTATCTCTTACCTAAACAAAATGGAAAGTAAATTTAACATAGGACAACGCGTGTGGGTTTCTCCTCAACTCACAGAAAAACCCGATTGGGTAGAAGCTACCGTTACCGAAATAGAACAAAATCCCTTTATAGGAATTGTCATTGAAGTAAAAACGGACAATGACGAATTATTCTTTGAAAAAGAAGATATGTTTACACCCGTTGAAGAGGAAGAATTATGCACGCTATAGCTTTTGACTTAATAGTTTCTGAGCTAAAGAAACATTATAAAGATCCATATCACAACGCTTATGCTGAAATTAGAAAAGTACTTAAGCAAAATAATTTTTATTGGATACAAGGGAGTACTTATGCTACTGAAGGCGATTTTGCGAACCCTTTTTCGTGCTATACAAAGCCTAAAAAATATCAAATGGTTTTGCCTCTCTGTAAGAGATATTCGCGCTTTCAAAATAGAAGACTACTCCGATTTCACTCAAGAAATTCAACTAAATATCAATTAACAACGAGTTAAAATATAAAGGTATCATTTCTTACCTCTTATCTCTTAACTCTTAGCTAAATAAAATGGAAAGAATAGCAAGTTTTTGTATCGACCACCTCAAACTCGAGCGTGGCATTTATGTATCGCGTAAAGACTATGTAGGCAACGAAGTGCTTACCTCTTTCGATATCCGTATGAAGCTCCCCTACCGTGAGCCCGTACTTGGCAGTCCCGAAACGCATACTATCGAGCACCTTGCCGCTACTTGGTTGCGCAACAACCCCGAGTGGAAAGACAAAATTATCTATTGGGGGCCTATGGGCTGTATGACCGGTAATTACCTTATTCTCGCTGGCGACTATACTTCTAAAGATATCGCCCCCCTGATTACCGAACTCTTTGAGTATATCGCTAATTTTGAAGGTGATATACCTGGTGCCTCAGCTTTAGAATGTGGCAATTTCTACAACAACAACCTCCTAATGGCGAAGTATGAAGCTAAGAAATACTTAGAAACTCTTCACCACCTCACCGATAAAAATCTGAATTATCCCAAGTAAAATATGAATACAATGATTTTACAAGAACCCACTTTTCTAACCGATAGACAAGGCAATACACTCTCGGCAGTTGTTCCTATTGAACAATACAACGAGCTTTTGAGAATTGCTGAATTATATGAAGAGTTAGAAGACTTACAACTCTATTACGAATCTAAAGCCGACCCAACTCCTGCTGAGCCTGCTGATATAGTATTTAAAAGAATAGAAGCTCGCCGTAATCAAAATGAAAACTAAAACCAAAACAGAAAAAGAATATACTGTTGTATTGAAGAAAAAAGCAGAGAAGTTTTTAGATGGACTTTCTGAACCTAATTATTCTGCTGTTAAGACTGCTATTCTCTCTTTGGCTTACAATCCAAGACCTTTTGGTTATATCAAACTATCAGGTTCTGATGCCTATAGAAT
>ERZ772807.363-NODE-363-length-28081-cov-4.243238_pt1 | contig 28081 bp, 24 predicted proteins | sample MGYA00511472_ERZ772807 | MGnify/ENA primary metagenome ERZ772807 (study PRJEB29015, sample SAMEA2737947) | human oral metagenome | biome: human oral; feature: human-associated habitat; material: dental | place: China | collected 2039 ... | reverse complement strand
CAGGCCGTTGGCGATCATGAAGACGACCGCGAAGACCCCGCCGACCGCCGGCAGAGAGCGTATCCGACGATGACGGCAGTATGACACTCATCGCGCATCTCACAGAACTGCGCGCACGGCTTATCAAGTGTCTGCTTTCCGTTGCTGTCGGCTCCGGTGTCGGCTACTATTTCATCGACGATATCATGCACTATCTGACCGTTCCGGTTGGAAAGCTCTACTATATGCAGCCCGCGGAGGCGTTCTTTACCTATATCAAGATCGCTGTTGTCGTGGGCTTTCTTCTCGCGCTGCCGGTGATCTTTTACCATGTATGGCGCTTCTTTCTGCCTGCCCTTACGCGGGAGGAACGACTCGTGCTCGGGATCGTTGTCCCCGTGTCGGTCGGCCTTTTCTTCCTCGGACTTGCCTTCTCGTTCTTCCTCGTGTTTCCCGCAGCGATCCTATTCTTCAAAAGCTTCGGCAGCGCGGAGCTCGAGGCGATGTTTTCCGTGAACCGCTATTTCGAATTCGTCATTATGTTTGTGCTGCCGTTCGGCTTCGTCTTTGAACTGCCGCTCATCATTACCATTCTCGGCAAGCTGGGCTTTATCTCGTCGGCATTCCTGCAAAAATATGCCCGCATTGTCATCTTTCTCTCGTTTGTCATCGCTGCCGTGATCTCGCCGACGCCGGATGTGTTCACGCAGTCGATGATCGCCCTGCCGATGATTGCGCTGTACGGCGTCGGCTATCTGATCGTTCGGTTTATACTGAGAAAGTAGGAGGGAAAATCTTGGCCTATAAGGATCTGCGCGAATACATTGCGGCGCTCGAGGAGCGCGGGCTTCTGAAGCGCATTGCGGCGGAGGTTGATCCGGAACTTGAGATTACCGAGATCACGGACCGTATCTCAAAGCTGGAGGGGGAGAAGAATGTCGCCCTCCTCTTCGAGAATGTGAAGGGCTCGAAAATGCCCGTGCTGATGAATGCATTCGGCAGCTACGAGCGCATGGCGCTCGCGTTCGGCGTGGAGAAGCTCGACGATATTGCCGATGAGCTCACAGAGATCCTCAAGATTCCGCACATCTCCCTGCAGAATAAGATGAACCTCATGACCCTGATTCCGATGGCGCGCAAGGCGATCAATTTCCCGAAATACGTGAAGAATGCGCCCTGCCAGGAGGTCATCGAGACGGAGACCCCGAATCTCGACGAGATTCCCATCCTGAAATGCTGGCCGGACGACGGCGGTCCGTTTGTGACCCTGCCGCTCGTCTTTACCAAGAATCCTGCAACGGGCAAGCGCAATGTCGGCATGTACCGCCTGCAGAAGTATGACAGCCGCACGACGGGCATGCATTGGCACATCCACAAGAACGGCGCGGAGAATTTCCGCGCTATGAAGGAGCGCGGCGGCCAGCGCATCGAGGCGGCGGTCGCCATCGGCACGGACCCCGTTGTCACCTATGCGGCGACGGCACCGCTGCCGCGTGACATCGACGAGATGGTCTTTGCAGGCTTCCTCCGGCACAAATCGGTCGAGTTGGTGAAATGTGTGACGGTCGATCTCGAGGTGCCGGCGACAGCGGAGATCATCCTCGAAGGCTACGTTGATACGGATGAGATGCGCCGAGAGGGACCGTTCGGTGACCACACGGGCTACTACTCGCTGGCGGACGATTATCCGGTCTTTCACATCACGGCGATTACGCACCGCAAGGATCCGATCTATTCAGCGACGGTTGTCGGCAAACCGCCGATGGAGGACTGCTTCCTCGCAAAGGCCACGGAGCGCATTTTCCTCCCACTGCTGAAGCAGATGCTCCCCGAGATCATCGATGTCAACATGCCGCTCGAGGGCGTGTTCCACGACTGCATTGTCGTCTCGATCAAGAAGCAGTTCCCGATGCACGCGCGCAAGGTCATGCACGCACTCTGGGGCATGGGACAGATGATGAACGTGAAGATGATCATCGTCGTGGACGCCCACGTCAATGTGCAGGACATGAAGGAAGTCTGGTGGCGCGTCTTCAACAACATCGATGCGAAATATGACCTCGAGATCGTGCAGGGACCGCTCGATGTGCTCGACCACTCCTCGCCCATGGCAAAGTGGGGGTCGAAGCTCGGCATCGACGCGACGAAGACGTGGCCGGAGGAAGGCCATGCGCGCGAGTGGCCGGATGAGATCACGATGTCGAAGGAGATCACGGAGCGCGTGACGGCGCGGTGGAAGGAGTTCGGTCTGGATTGAGCTGGTGGATGGAGCGCCTGCGGGCGCATATGAACAACACAGCGTTTCACCATACCGTGTTCTCTCTGCCGTTCGCCCTCATGGGGGCACTCCTCGCCGCAGGCGGTGATCCGCCGCTCGGGACGCTCGGCTGGGTCGTGCTCGCCATCACGGCGGCACGGTCGGCGGCACTCGCCCTCGACAACCTCGCCGATCTGAAGTATGACAAGCAGCAGCCCCGCCTCGCCTACCGTGCGATGGTGCAGGGGCGCGTCACGAAGAAGGAGGCGCTCGTCTTTATCGGCGTGTGCCTCCTTGTGCTTATATTCGCCGTGCTGCAGGTGCATCCGGCCTGCATCCGCCTCCTGCCGTTCGCCGCTGTGCCCTTCCTCATCTACCCGTACATGAAGCGCGTGACGGGATGGGTACACCTCTTCCTCGGCATTGCCATCGGCATGGCGCCGGCGGGCGGCTGGGTGGCGGTCAGCGGGAACATCGAGCTGCCGATGCTTGTGCTCTTTCTCGCGGTCGCCCTCTGGATCGCTGCGTTCGACGCGATGTACGGGGCGCAGGACGAGGCGTTTGACCGCAGTCAGGGCCTCCACTCCCTCGCGGTGTCGTTCGGTGCACGCGGCGCATTCCAGATCGCGCGGGCGATGCATGTTCTCTCGATCCTGCTCTTTATCGCCCTCGGCACGATGATGCATCTGCACTGGCCGTACTTCATCGGCGTCGCAATTGCGGCGGCGACCCTCGTCTACCAGCACCGCATCGCAGGGCCGACGGACTTCTCACGCGTGACGCAGGTGTACTTCATGCGCAACGGCATCGTTTCAATTGCGATTTTTGTCTTTACGTGGATCAGCTATATGGTATAAAGGAGAGCATGATGGCACGGATTCTCTCGGGCAAGGAATTTGCCGCACGGATCAAGGAAGATGCTGCACGCGGCGTCGCAGAGCTGAAGGCGGCGGGCGTCTTGCCGTGCCTCGCCGTCATTATCGTCGGCAGCGACCCCGCCTCCGAGGTCTACGTCCGCAATAAACAGCGGACGTGTGAGGAACTCGGCATTCGTTCGGATCACATTTCCCTCCCCGCCGAGACGACGAAGGAGGAGCTCCTCGCGTGCATTGAGGAGCTGAACGTCGATCCGGAGGTGCACGGCATCCTCGTGCAGCTGCCGCTGCCCGCGCAGATCGCGGAGGACGAGGAGGAGATCCTCTCCCATATCGACCCGCGCAAGGACGTGGACGGCTTCCATCCCGTCAACGTCGGACATCTGGTACTCGGCGCACCGGGGCCGCGCCCCTGCACACCGGCGGGCTGCATCCGTATGCTCGACTACGCGGGCATCCCCATCGAGGGGGCGCACGCCGTCATCATCGGTCGCAGCAACATCGTCGGAAAGCCCATGGCGCATCTCCTCCTCGAACGCAACGCAACCGTGACGATCTGTCACTCGCGCACGCAGAACCTTGCCGCGATCGCACACACGGCGGACATCCTCGTTGCCGCGGTAGGGCGGCCGCGCTTTGTCACGGCGGATATGGTGAAGGAGGGCGCGACGGTGATCGACGTCGGCATCAACCGCATCGCGCCGAAGAAGCTCGTCGGCGACGTGGACTTTGACGCCGCGGCGGCTGTCGCGGGGGCGATCACGCCCGTGCCGGGCGGCGTCGGACTTCTCACCGTCGCCATGCTGATGGAGAATGTAGTACAGGCAGCCAAAGCGCAGAACGCATAAGGAGGATACGCCATGAAATCCGATGTCGAAATCGCGCGCGAAGCCAAACTTCGCCCCATTACAGAAATTGCGGCCACACTGGGCATTGATGCGGATACGATCGAGCCGTACGGCAGGTACAAGGCAAAGCTGACGCGCGAATCCCTTGCGGATGCCCGTGGAAAACAGGGAAAGCTCATCCTCGTCACGGCGATCAACCCGACCCCTGCGGGTGAGGGCAAAACAACGACGAGCGTCGGTCTTGCCGATGCCCTCCATCGGCAGGGCAAAAAGACCATCGTTGCCCTGCGCGAGCCGTCGCTCGGCCCCTGCTTCGGCATGAAGGGCGGCGCGGCGGGCGGCGGCTATGCACAGGTCGTCCCCATGGAGGATATCAACCTCCACTTTACGGGGGACTTTCACGCCATCACGACGGCGCACAACCTTCTCGCCGCACTCATCGACAACCACATCTTTCAGGGCAACGCACTCGATCTCGACGTGAACCGCATCGTGTGGAAGCGCGTCCTCGACATCAACGACCGCGCCCTGCGTCACATCGTCACGGGGCTCGGCGGGCGCGTCCACGGCGTGCCGCGGGAGTCCGGCTTTGACATCACCGTCGCCTCGGAGATGATGGCAATCCTCTGTCTGGCGGAGGATCTCGCCGACATGAAGCAGCGCCTCGGGCGCATCCTCATCGGCTATACGCGCGGCGGACGTCCCGTACACGCAGAGGAGCTTGGTGCGACGGGTGCCTTGACACTGCTCTTTAAGGATGCCGTGAAGCCCAACCTCGTGCAGACCATTGAGGGCACGCCTGCCCTCATTCATGGCGGCCCCTTCGCGAACATTGCCCATGGGTGCAGCAGCGTTGCGGCGACCAAGGCGGCACTGTGCTGTGCGGACTACGTCGTCACGGAGGCGGGCTTCGGTGCGGATCTCGGCGCGGAGAAATTCTTTGACATCAAATGCCGCCTTGCGGGGCTCGCCCCCGATGCCGTCGTCATCGTCGCCACCGTACGTGCGCTCAAGATGAACGGCGGCGCGGAAAAGAGCGACCTCGGTACGGAGAATCTGGACGCCCTGCGGCGCGGTGCGGCGAACCTCGAAAAGCACATCGAGAACATCGGAAAGTTCGGCGTGCCTGCCGTCGTTGCCGTCAACGTATTTCCGACGGACACCGAGGCGGAGCTCGCTCTCCTCGAGGAGCTCTGTGCGCGCCTCGGTGCGCCTGCCGTGCGCTCCGAGGTCTGGGCAAAGGGCGGCGAGGGGGGACTTGCCATGGCGGATGCGGTGGACGCAGCACTCCGGCAGCCGGCGCATTTTCACCCCATCTACGACGCGGCAAAGCCCATCGCGGAGAAGATCGAGACCATCGCGCGGGAGATCTACGGTGCGGACGGCGTGGACTTTACCGATGCGGCGAAGAAGCAGCTCGCGGAGATGGACGCGCTCGGCATGACGGAGACGCCCGTCTGCATGGCCAAGACGCAGTACTCCTTCTCTGACAACCCTGCACTCCTCGGACGCCCGACGGGCTTCCGCATCACCGTGCGCGAGCTGCGCGCCTCCTGCGGTGCGGGCTTCGTTGTCGCCCTCACGGGCAATGTCCTCACCATGCCGGGACTGCCGAAAGTGCCCGCCGCGATGGGCATGGACATCACGGCGGACGGTGTGATCACGGGATTGTTCTGAGATTTCACAGTGATTATGGGGAGAGATAGGGGGCACGGCAGAGATGGACATTGCGGAGCGACTGCAGGAGTTGGCGGCGTGCGGCGCATACGGGGAACTTTGTGCGGAGGCACGGGCATATCTTGCGCTCGATGCAGACAAACAGGATGAGGATACGGCCTATATGGTGCGTGTGCGCCTCGGTGAGACGTTGCTCGCCCTGTCGGCAGAGTCCTTCGATGCCGAAGCCTATGCGGAGGGCGTGCGTCTTTTGATGACGGCGTACAATGAGCGCGGCAATACGGGTCTCTTTGAGATGCTCTCGTCCGTTGTCTATCAGCCCAATGAGACGGTGCTGCGGGAGAACTACGCCGAAAACTGCCGTGCCTTTGCCCTGCTGCGCCCCGATGCAGCTTTGCCGGACTACGATCATCTTCCTGTGCTTTGCTTTCCCATATCCAATACAAACGCGGTGCTCTTTACAAAGGAGCATCGGCGTTTTCTTATGGGGGAACGGGAAGACGGCTGGCAGATGCTCTATCATGCGCTGATCTTTTCTCATGATGATGCGGACGAACTGACGCGGGCGGCAGAACGCTTTTCACGTGCTGTACGCGATGCGCGTGTGCAGGAATGTGCCGCACAGCTGATGGATGCGGTACAGCGGAATGACTTTGGTACGGCGATGCAGCGCTGTGCGGAGGAGTATCATCGGCTCTGTCCCGAGGGAGAGGAATATGAGATCTTCCGTGCGGAGGAAGCTCTTGCACGGAAGGACATGGATGCGGCATTTTCCTATGGGAAGGCAGCGTACAACAAACGGAAAATGAGTCCACATACGTGTGATGTGCTATCACGTGTGTATCAGCAGGCGGGTTATCCGGATCGTGCCATGCTCTTTATGATGCTGTCGGTGGATCGGGATTATCTCAGCTTTCCGGAAGATCCTGATGCGATGGAGAGTTGTATCTATGCGCTCAAGGCAGCTTTCACGAACGCACAGTTTGCACCGTTCATCACCGATGTAGTCATAGATTCTCATGGGGTCACGAAAAAATTTTGGATTCATGTGTGTGAGGAGCTTCCGCGTTTTTCTGACGCGCTGCCGCGCTATCGTACCGGGCTCTACAATCCCTATGGGGTCATGTTTATCAAAAGCAAAGTCATTGACCTGATGAATCCGGCGATGGCGCAGTATAATTATCCGATTGTGGATGATTTTGTCTTCGATATCATGAAAGCAGATGAGACCTCGGAGATTTGTGTCATGCCGCAGGGGCACGCAGAGATTCTTCCGCTTGCGGCGAAAGAGGATAAACAAAAGATCTCGTTCCATGCGGAAAACATGGACCGCACGATGCAGCTCAGCCGCGGTGAGTTTAATTTTTATCGCGTGGAGGAGCCGACAACCTTTCGCTCGGATTCCCCTTTTCTCGTCGGAGAGCCGATTGTCCTGCAACACAGCTCACAGCGCAGGAAATTCGTGCTGAATATTCTTGCTGATGGTCTTGCATGGCATGCTCTGCGGGATGATGCAGAAGAGCTGATGCCAAATCTTCTGCACTTCTTTTCCAAGGGAATCATTTTCGAAAACAACTTCAGTGCCTCGGAGTATACCTATCCGTCGCTTGCGAGCATCGAGACAGGGCTGTATCAGCATCATACGCAGATTGCACGACCGGGGGTGCCCTTTGCGCTCGACCCTTCCGTTGTGACGCTGTCCGAGCAGATGAAGCGTCTCGGCTACTATTGTACCAATATTCAGGGGGATGGAGAGGAAATCTACAACGGTGCAACGCGTGGGTATGATCGTTTGATTGTCAATCATTGGATGGAGCGTACAGCGGACGGTGTAGAGCGCATCATACGTCATCTTCAGACCTTTGATGAGTGCGATAACTTTCTTTTTATGCACAGTGCAGACACGCATCCGTATAATGCGGACATCAGTATGTCAGCTCATGCGTCGGTACATATGCCGCTCGCTGATGTTCTGCAGCCGCAGGATCGAGGCGCTTCTGTGTTTTTGAAGAAAAACCCGCTGAGCCAATATCTCAATCGCAGTGAGGTGTGCGCGGCAGATCGCCAGCTTGGCTATCTTTTTGATTACATTACCACGCACTATGACGACGATGAGTACATCGTGCTGGTCTATTCGGATCATGGATGTTCTGTGCATGCACGCAGTCCGTATCTCCTCAGTGAGGAACAGACGGGAGCAGCACTGATGGCGCGGGGCGCAGGGGTGCCGGCGCGCGGGCACGTGGACGAGCTGACGAGTACGGTGGACATCTACAAGATCCTCGGTAAACTCGCGGGCTATCCGATTGAGGCACCGTATCTTGACGGGAATCTTCCGGAGGTGCTCGGCGGACAGCGGCGCGCCTATACGGTCAGCAACTCCATCTATCCCGGACAGACGTATAAGATTTGCGTGCGCACGGAGCAGCATGCGTTTCATCTCGAGACGACGGAATTTACACGTGAGGATGGGACGGTATCGTTGGATTCATATACCTACCATATTCACGAGCGAAATGACGACTATCGTGAGATATTTGACGATGCACTGGCGCGGCAGTTCCTTGACATCGTGTGGGACTATACCAAGAGCTTCCGTCGGTAAATCATCGGAAAACGCCGTACACGGGTCTGCATCTTGCAAAAAAAGCGGTTTTGTGCTACTCTAACGAGTGCAATTCATAGATGAGCGGACGCCTTCGTCCCTGCGGGACGAGGGCGTTTCTTTCGGGAGGAATAGATCGATGAGTCAGGAATCCGGTGCCAATATTCCAAAGACGTACGACCCGCAGAGCTTTGAGCGGAAATGGTATGACTACTGGGAGCAGCATAAGCTCTTTCACGACGAGGCAGACGAGAGCCGTACGCCGTACAGCGTGGTGATCCCGCCGCCGAACGTGACGGGGCAGCTCCACATGGGGCACGCCCTCGACAATACGCTGCAGGACATTCTCGTGCGCTATCAGCGGATGCGCGGCAAGAACGTGGTCTGGATTCCGGGCTGCGACCATGCGGGCATCGCAACGCAGGCAAAGGTGGAGGCGGCGCTGCGTGAGGAGGGTACGACGCGTTTTGACCTCGGCAGAGAGAAGTTCCTCACGCGTGTCTGGGACTGGAAGCAGCAGTACGGCGACCGCATTATGTATCAGCTGCGGATGCTCGGCGCGTCCTGTGACTGGGACCGCGAGCGGTTCACGATGGACGAGGGCTGTTCCCGCGCCGTGCGCGAGGTCTTTGTCAGTCTCTATGAACAGGGCCTGATCTATCAGGGGACGCGCATCACGAACTGGTGCCCCTCCTGCATGACGGCGATCTCGGACATCGAGGTCGAGCATGAGACAGAGGCAGGACACCTCTGGCATCTGCGCTATCCGATTGAGGGTACGGATGACTATGTGGAGATTGCGACGACGCGCCCCGAGACGATGTTCGGCGATACGGGCGTGGCGGTACACCCCGATGATGAGCGGTACAAGGCACTCGTCGGCAAGACGCTGATCCTGCCTGTGGTGGGACGCCGCATCCCGCTCTTTGCCGATGCCTACGTCGATCCTGCCTTCGGAACGGGCGCAGTCAAGGTGACGCCTGCGCACGATCCGAACGACTTCGAAATGGGACAGCGACACAATCTCGAACAGGTCATCGTCATCAATGCCGACGGCACAATGAACGAGAACGCGGGACGCTATGCGGGGATGGATCGCTATGCGTGCCGCAAGGCACTCGTGAAGGAGCTCGAGGAGACGGGCGCCCTCGTGCGCACGGAACAGCATGAGCACGCCGTCGGACACTGCTCGCGCTGCAGGACGACGATCGAGCCGCTCGTATCGAAGCAGTGGTTCGTCCGCATGGAGAGCCTCGCGAAGCCCGCGATTGAGGCGGTGCGTGACGGCAGGATCCGTTTTGTCCCCGAGCGTTTCACGAAAATCTACGAAAACTGGCTTGAAAATATTCGCGACTGGTGCATCTCGCGCCAGCTCTGGTGGGGACACCGCATCCCCGCGTGGCACTGTGCGCACTGCGGCGAGACCTCCGTATCGCGCGACGACCTCACGGCGTGCCCGCACTGCGGCAGTACGGACCTCCACCAGGACGAGGACGTGCTCGACACGTGGTTCAGCTCCGCCCTCTGGCCGTTCGAGACGCTCGGCTGGCCGGAGCAGACGGTCGATCTGCGTCATTTCTATCCGACGTCGGTGCTCGTGACGGGCTATGACATCATCTTCTTCTGGGTGGCGCGCATGGTCATGATGGGGCTGCGCTTCGGCGGCGATGTGCCGTTCCGCGATGTCTTTATCCACGGGCTCGTGCGCGACAGCGAGGGGCGCAAGATGTCGAAATCCCTCGGCAACGGCATCGATCCCGTGGAGGTCATTGAAAAGTACGGTGCGGATACGCTCCGCTTCATGCTCATCACGGGCAATACGCCCGGCAACGACATGCGCTTCTACTGGGAGCGCGTCGAGGCGGCGCGCAATTTTGCGAACAAGATCTGGAATGCCTCGCGCTACATGCTGATGAATCTCGAGGGATCGGACGCATCGTTCGTGCCGACGGCGGAGGACTATACGCTCGCCGACCGCTGGATCCTCTCGCGCGCGGAGGAGACGACGCGCGACGTGACGGCGAACCTCGAGCACTATGAGCTCGGTGAGGCGGGACGCACGATCTACGAGTTCCTGTGGAGCGAGTTCTGCGACTGGTATATCGAGCTGACGAAGGCACGCCTCTATGACAAGGAGAATGTCCGCGCGAAGAATACGGCGCTCTATGTTCTGCGTACCGTGCTGGAGCGTACGATGCGCCTCCTGCATCCCTTCATGCCCTTCCTCACGGAGGAGATCTGGCAGAAACTCCCGCATGCGGGCGAGAGCATCATGCGCGCCCCGTGGCCGGCGGTCACGGAATCCGCCGTCGACACGGCGGCAGAGCAGGCGATGACTGCGATCATGGAGGTCATTAAGACGACGCGCAATCTGCGTGCGGAGCTCGGCACACCGCCGAGCAAAAAGAGCACGCTCATCCTGCGCGTGCGCGACGCGGCACTCGCCGATGTGTTTGCCGCGCACGAGGACTACTTCTTTGCCCTCGCATCCGCTTCGGAGGTCTCCTTTCTCGCGGCGGATGCCCCCGATCCGGAGAATGTGGTGACGGGGGCACTCGCGGGCGCGGCGGTCTATCTGCCGCTCGCGGGGCTGATTGATGTGGAGAAGGAGACGGCGCGCCTGACGAAGGAGCGTGCGAATCTCGAAAAGGAGATTGCACGCCTGACGGGCAAACTCTCGAATGAGGGATTTACATCGAAGGCTCCTGCCGCCGTCGTTGCCGCAGAGCGCGAGAAGCTGGCAGGCTATGAGGAGAAGATCGCCCTCATACGGACGCGCCTCACGGATCTCGAGAAGCTCTGAGGTGATTCGATGAACTACGAGGAGTCACTGCATTATCTGGATGAATTGAATACCTTCGGCATCCGCCTCGGACTCGCGCGCATGGAGGAGCTATGCGCACGGCTCGGACATCCTGAGCGCAGCTATCGCGTCATTCATATCGCAGGAACAAACGGCAAGGGCTCCGTCACGCAGATGATGGACGCCGTATGCCGCGCGTCCGGCATCCGATCCGGACGGTACCTTTCGCCGCATCTCGTCTCCTATACGGAGCGCATGAGCGTCGGCGGAGAGGAGATCGGAGAGGAGCAGTTTGCAGCGCTTCTTACGCGCGTGCGCGCGGCGGCCGATGCCATGACGGCGGAGGGGCATGAACATCCCACGCAGTTTGAGGCACTGACGGCACTCGCCTTCCTCTATTTTGCGGAAGAAAAGGCGGAGGTCGCCGTGGTCGAAACGGGGCTCGGCGGGCTGCTTGACTCGACGAATGTCGTCCTGCCGGAACTGACGATCATCACCAATGTGGCAATGGATCATGCCGACCGCTGCGGCGGTACGCTCGCGGGCATCGCGGAACATAAGGCGGGCATCATCAAGGAGGGCGTGCCCGTCATTACGGCGGCAGCGGGCGAGCCCCTTTCCATCATTGCGGCACGCGCGGAGGAGCTGGGCGCCGATCTCTTCGTCTATGGGGAGGACTTTTCTGCGCAGATGCTCCGTATGGAGAACGGCGGTCAGTGCGTTTCGTTCCACTCCGTCGTCTCTCGTGCACCGGAACCCTTTGAAATCGCTCTTGCGGGACCCTATCAGGCGGAGAATGCCGCGCTCGCCATCATGGCGGCGGAGCTTATGGCTCCTGAGGATGAGCGTATCACCGAGGACGCTGTCCGTACGGCTCTGCGTACGGTGCATCATCCCGCACGTTTTGAGATCCTCTCCTGCGGGGGACAGACTGTCGTCGTGGACGGCGCGCATAATCCCGCCGGAATGCAGGCGCTGCGCGCGGGGCTCGACGCCTATTTTCCTGCGCAGCCGCGCGTCTTTCTGCTCGGCATCCTGAAGGACAAGGACATCGACCGCATGCTGGCGATTCTTCTGCGCCCCGGCGATCAGGTCGTGACCGTACGCCCCAACTCGGAGCGCGCTGCGGGCGCGGATCTCGTCGCCGCTGTGGCGGCGGGCATGGGGGCAGTCACACATGCAGCAGGTGACCCTGCGGCGGGCCTCTCAGAGGCGCTTGCGCGCGCACACGCAGCGGATGCGCTGCTCGTCGCGGCAGGATCACTCTACCTCGTGGGTGGTATCCGTACCCGCCTTCTCGCAGGGAGGTGAGCGGATGGGGAAGGGAAAAGAAAAAGATTATTTCCGTGAGCGGCGGCGCACGCTGCGCCGCACGCGCTGGAGCGAACGCATGGCGCGTACGATGCAGTATGCGCTCATTGCAGAGGCGTTTCTGATTCCGCTCGTACCGCTCGCGGCAATGGCGGTGCTCCTCGTCGGCTGCGGGGCACTCTGCGTGCGCCTGCGCATCGATCCGACGTTTCATCTGCGGCGGCTGCCGTACGATGCGCCCGCCCTCCTCTTTGTCGTGATCGCCTTCTTGTCGGTCGCTGTTGCGCCCAATATGGCGTTCAGCTTTTACAATTATTCCCACCTCGTGCCGATCTACGCACTCACCTATTTGCTCACGGGACAGACCCTGCGGAGCGCAGAGGATCTGCGTCCCCTCGTCATCTCCATGGCGGCGGCGGCGTTTCTCGTCATCCTCTACGGCTTTTATCAGTTCATCTTCGGCATTGACATCTCCGCGATGAAATGGGTGGACGGTGCGTCGTTCCCCGAGCTCTCCAAGCGCGTCTTCTCAACATGGGAGAATCCAAACATCCTCGCAGGCTATCTCGATATCGTCGTCTGCCTTGCGCTCGGGCTTGCTGCCGCTTTGCCGGGATGGCGGCGCGGGCTGGCCCTTGTGCTTCTTGTCATGGCGCTCGCGTGCCTCGGCATGACCTATGCGCGCGGTGCGTGCCTCGTGATCGGTATCCTCTTGGCGGGGTATGGTGTACTGCGTGACTGGCGCGTGCTCCTCGGCATCGTCGTCGTTGGCGCGGGGGTCCTCTTCTTTGACCCAGTCCTGTCGGATCGTCTGCTCTCCGTCTTTACGCGCGTCGACACCTCTTCGGAGATGCGGCTCGCCTTCTGGGAGAGCACGGTTGCGATGATTCTCGATCATCCCTTTCTTGGCATTGGCTGGGGCATGTACTTTATGGTCTACCCCGAGTACGATTTCTACTTGCAGGGCGCACCCGTACAGATCGTTCATGCACACAATATGTACCTGAACTATGCGGCAGAGATCGGCGTTCCGGGAGCACTTGCCTTCCTCTGGTTCTTCTTCGGCTCGATGATCCATGCCTTTCGCCTGCCGCGCAAAACACCGCCGTGGGCAGACGTGCTTGCCGCGCATGAACACGAGTGGAATGCTGTCGCCGATGTGCGTGAGGCACTGGCGGAGTGGCGGAGCAAAAGGCTGGCCGAAGGAATTGGGTTAGGGTTAGGATTGGCCATGATCTCCGTTGCGCTGAACGGGCTGACGGATCATCTTCTTTTTAACATACCGTCCTCCATGCTGCTCTGGATGCTCGCCGCCATGGCTGCGGCAGTGCATACGATTGCGGGGGAGATGAAGGAAGGATAACCATGCAGGAACGTCCATCGATATCCAAGGCGACGGTCGACCGTCTGCCGCGTTATTACCGCTGCCTGCGCCAGCTCAGTGACGAAGGCGGCGATATCGTCTCGTCCGAGGAGCTTGGACGGCGCCTTGCGATCAATCCCGAACAGATCCGCAAGGACCTCACTGCCTTCGGACAGTTCGGCAAAAAGGGGGTCGGCTATTATGTTGCAGAGCTCAAAGAGAGCATCGGCGGCATCCTCGGCCTCGATCAGCACCTCAGCCTTGCCATTGTCGGCATGGGGCATCTGGGGGCGGCGCTCGCGAACTATCAGGGCATCGCGCGTCTCGGCTTCCGCCTTGCGGCGATCTTTGACAGCAACCCCGTGGTTATCGGGACGCGCGTCGGGGAACGGCGCGTGGAGGACATCGCCTATCTTGCGGAGATCATCGCCGAGCGGAATATTCAGATCGGTGTGATTGCTGTTCCCGCTGCACAAGCGCAGATCGCTGCAGATCAGCTCATCGCGGCGGGCATCCGCGGCATCTGGAATTTTGCTCCCGTGAAGCTGCACGTGCCGCCGTCCATCCCTTTCGTCAGCGAGGATCTGTCGGTGGGGCTGAGTGCACTCTCCTACTACCTAGCACATCGCGGCGGGGAAAGCGACGTGTTGTCTGAAAAAAATTAAAGGAAGCCGAACTGCTCTTTCTGTTTTTTTAGAAATTCACAGAAAATGCCGTCAATGTAATCTTGACGGCATTTTTTTTTCGTGATATTCTTAGGAAAGATATAATTGACGCAGGCGGATATGATAATCCACAGTTATTCCGAGTGCCTTATACCATCGCTGTTGCAGAAGATTTTGCAAGAGGAGTGGGAGGATTCAAAATTCCTGTCGGAATTATGCGCCGACTGCGTCAGGAGAGCATTCATGGGCGACGGCGGCATGTATTACTGTCCGCTGTATCTGAGGGAGGTTATTCTATGATCGATATTTCCGATCGCGTACCGAAGTCCCTGACGGATCGAATTGTGAGCGCGGAGACGGCAGCGGAGTACTTTGCCGACGGTATGACCATCGGCGCGAGCGGCTTCACTCCGTCCGGCTATCCGAAGGCAGTGCCGCTTGCCATCGCTGAACGCATGAAGAAGAATCCGTTCAAAGTAAATATCTGGACGGGGGCTTCGACGGGCCCTGAGCTCGACGGTGCACTCGCAGAGGCAGAGGGGATCAAGCAGCGCCTCCCGTACCAGACGAACACGGCACTGCGCAGCGCAATCAACTCCGGCAAGATCAACTATATCGACATGCACCTCTCCGAGGTGGCACAGCAGTCGCGCGAAGGCTTCCTCGGCAAGATCGATGTTGCCCTCGTGGAGGCGGTCGCCATCACAGACGAGGGCATCATCCCTTCCACCTCGGTCGGCAATACCCCGTCGTTCGTTCAGAGTGCAGATGTGGTCATCGTCGAGGTGAACACGAGCCAGCCGATGGAACTCGTCGGAATGCACGACATCTATATCCCGCTCGATCCGCCGAATCGTCTGCCCATCCCCATCACAAAGGCGGGCGACCGCATCGGCACGACGTTCATTCCATGTCCGCATGAGAAAATCAAATACATCGTTCCCTGCGACATCACGGACAAGACCCGCGCTCTTGCGCCGGTCGATGATATTGCACGCAAAATGGGTGCGTTCACGGTGGATTTCCTCAAAAAGGAGATCGCCGAGGGGCGCATGCCCAAGGGACTGCTTCCCCTGCAGTCGGGCGTCGGCAATGTGGCGAACGCCGTTATCGCCGGGTTTGTGAACTCCGATTTCACGGATCTCGAGGTCTATACCGAGGTCATTCAGGACGGCATGTTCGACCTCGCCGATGCGGGCAAGCTGAAATTTGCGTCCGGCACGGCGTTCTCGCCGTCGCCTGAGGGACTCCAGCGCTTCTACAAGGACATCGACAAGTACAAGAAGATCATGATGCTCCGTCCGCAGGAGATCTCGAACAACCCAGAGGTCGTCCGCCGTCTCGGCGTCATTGCGATGAACACGGCGATCGAGGTCGACATCTACGGCAACGTCAACTCCACGCACGTCACGGGCTCAAAGATGATGAACGGCATCGGCGGCAGCGGCGACTTCGCACGCAACGCCTACCTCACGATCTTCTACACGCAGTCCGAGGCAAAGGGCGGCAAGATCTCGTCCATCGTTCCGTTCTGTTCGCACGTCGACCACGGCGCACACGACGTGGACGTCGTCATCACGGAGCAGGGCGTTGCCGACCTGCGCGGCAAGTGCCCGCGTGAGCGTGCCCTCGAGATCATCAACCACTGCGCACACCCGGACTTCCGTCCGCTCCTGCTCGACTACTACGAGCGCGCCCTTGCCGCAACGAAGGGCGCACAGACACCGCATCTGCTGGACGAGGCGCTGTCCTTCCATCAGCGCTTCCTCGCAACGGGCTCGATGCAGAAGTAATCCGACGTATCCATCGGTACTTTCGGGGAGTGCAGCATCTGCTGCGCTGCCCGTCCACAGTATATATTATATAACCCAATGAGAACTGTAAAAGGTAAAGGAGAAGACTTTCATGAGCAATGAAAAGATCCAGGCGGAGCTTGACAAGTACAATGCTGCCGTAGAAAAAGCCACGGCAAAGTTCCCGGCACGTCCGCACATCCCCGAGCAGGGCCTCTACACCCCGCTCGATATCCAGGAGACGGACTATGCAGAGGACATCAGTTTCCCCGGCGTCTATCCTTACACGCGCGGCGTGCAGCCGACGATGTACCGCGGACGCTTCTGGACGATGCGCATGTACGCAGGATTCTCCACGGCGGAGGAGTCCAACAAGCGCTATCGTTACCTCATCGAGAGCGGTGCGACGGGACTTTCCTGTGCATTTGACCTCCCAACGCAGATCGGCTACGACTCCACGGATCCGATCTCCGAGGGCGAGGTCGGCAAGGTTGGCGTCGCGATCGACTCCCTTGCCGATATGGAGATCCTCTTTGATCAGATCGATCTCGGCAAGGTTTCCACGTCTATGACGATCAACGCTCCTGCATCCGTCCTGCTCGCAATGTATATTGCTGTGGCAGAGAAGCAGGGCGTCTCGGCGGACAAACTTAAGGGCACCATCCAGAATGACATTCTGAAGGAGTATGCGGCACGCGGCACGTACATCTTCCCGCCGCGCCCGTCCATGCGCCTCATCACGAACATCTTTGAATATTGCTCCAAGAACGTCCCGAACTGGAACACCATCTCCATCTCGGGCTACCACATCCGTGAGGCCGGTTCCACGGCATCGCAGGAGATTGCATTCACCATCGCGGACGGCATTGCCTACGTTGAGGCTGCGATCAAGGCAGGTCTCAGCGTCGATGCGTTTGCCGGACGCCTCTCCTTCTTCTGGAACGCACACAACAACGTCCTCGAGGAGGTCGCGAAGTTCCGCGCCTCCCGCCGCATCTGGGCGAAGGTCATGAAGGAGCGCTTCCATGCAGAGAAGCCGAAATCCATGATGCTCCGCGTCCATACGCAGACGGCAGGCTCGATGCTCACCGCACAGCAGCCGAACAACAACATCGTCCGCGTCGCACTCCAGACCGCAGCGGCGGTCATGGGCGGCACGCAGTCGCTCCATACGAACTCCCGTGACGAGGCGCTCGCGCTTCCGACGGAGGAGTCGGTCATGGTTGCCCTCCGTACGCAGCAGATCGTGGCGTACGAGAGCGGACTTGCCGATGTGGTTGATCCGCTCGCAGGCTCTTACTACGTCGAGGCGATGACGAACCGCATCGAGAAAGAGGCGTGGGAGTACATCAAGAAGATCGACGATCTCGGCGGCGCGGTTGCGGCGATTGAGAAGGGCTACATCCAGAAAGAGATCCAGGACAGCGCGTACAAGTGGCAGATGGACGTTGAGTCCGGTGCACGCGTCATCGTCGGCGTCAACAAGTTCCAAGTGGAGGAGGAAGCTCCGAAGAACCTCCTCAAGGTGGACGCTTCCGTCGGCGAGAAGCAGAAGGCAAAGGTCGAGGCCATGAAGGCAAAGCGCGACAACGCCGCCGTTCAGGCAGCCCTTGCCGCGCTCAAGAAGGCCTGCGCCGACGAGCACGAGAACCTCATGCCGCATATCCTCGCAGCGGTCAAGACCTACGCGACACTCGGCGAAATCTGCGGTGTCATGCGTGAGGTGTTCGGCGAGTACGAGGCACACGTCAATCTCTAAGCGGTACGCGCGAACGGCTGTTGGATGAATGCACAGGGGACGCCGCACGAGGCGTGCGGCGGCTCCGTTCAGGAGGAATAGAAAAATGGCAGAAAAAATCAGAGTGCTCGTTGCAAAACCGGGTCTGGATGGTCATGATCGCGGCGCGAAGGTCGTCGCACGCGCCCTGCGCGATGCCGGCTTTGAGGTCGTCTACACGGGACTTCGCCAGACGCCGGAGGAGATCGCCGAGGCTGCTCTGCAGGAAGACGTCAACGTCGTTGCGCTGAGCATCCTCTCGGGTGCGCATCCGCATCTTTTCCCGAAGGTTGTCGAGCTCATCCGTGCGAAGGGGATGGACGACGTCCTCGTCATCGGCGGCGGTGTGATCCCGGAAGGCGACATTCCTGCGCTGAAGGCAGCGGGCATTGCCGAGGTCTTCACGCCGGGCACACCGACGAGCGACGTTGTGAATTTCATCAAGGAACATGTGAAGGCATAAGCTCCTGATTTGTTTGGAGACACTGCCTCGTGCGGTGCTTTCCTGAAAGGATGGATGACAGGCAATCCGATTGTCCGGTCATCCATTCCCTATGTTCTTATGAAATCACAGCGCGAAGGAGGTGGGCGTATGGATATTGCAGCCGAGGTGCTGAAGGGCAGCCGCCTTGCACTCTCGCGCGCCATCACGGCGATCGAGAATGAGCGGGCGGATGCCACCGACATCATGAAGGCGCTCTATCCGCATACCGGTCATGCCTACGTCCTTGGCATCACAGGTCCGCCGGGTGCCGGCAAGAGCACGATGACGGATAAGCTTGCCAAGGAGTACAGAAAGCGCGGAAAGACCGTCGGCATCATTGCCGTCGACCCCACAAGCCCCTTTTCCGGCGGCGCCATACTGGGCGACCGCATCCGTATGAATGACCTGACGCTCGACGAGGGCGTCTTCATCCGCAGCATGGGCACACGCGGCAGCCTCGGCGGCCTCTCCCACAAGACGGCGGATGCAGTCAAGGCGATGGATGCGTTCGGCAAAGATGTCATCTTTGTCGAGACCGTCGGCGTCGGGCAGTCCGAGGTGGATATTGTGCGGGCGGCGGACACGACGATGGTTGTGCTGATTCCGGGCATGGGCGATGACATTCAGGCGATCAAGGCGGGCATTTTGGAGATCGGCGACGTGTTCGCGATCAACAAGTCCGATCTCGACGGGGCAGACAAGCTCGTCCGCGAGATCAACATGATGCTCGATCTGGACGATCACATGTCTGATTGGCGTCCGCCCATCCGCAAGGTCGTCGCGAACCGCGGCGAAGGCATCACGGAGCTCGTCGACACAATCGAGGAGCACCGCAGCCACATCGAAGAGAACGGCGTGCTTGCCGAGCGGCGCACCCGCCGCACGCGCGATGAGATGCTCGACATCCTCCATGCGGGCGTACGGCGGAGCATCGAGAGCCGCATCGTCGATACGGGACGACTGGACGACTATGTGGCGCGAATCAAGGCGCATGAGACCGACCCATACACCGTAGTGGGCGGGGTCATGAGCGAAATGTTAACGAAGTGAGTGAGTGCGCAGAGACGCACTTCTCCAAGGAGGAAGTTTGACATGTTCAAAATTCTTGGTGTAGATCACATCGGCATTGCCGTACAGGATCTCGAAGAAGGAAAGAAACTCTGGTCGGACATCATCGGCATTCCCTGCACGAATCAGGAGACCGTCGCAGAGCAGAAGGTCACGACGACCTTTCATCCGACGCCGAACGGCAGTGAGATTGAGCTGCTGATCGGCACGGCGCCTGACAGCCCGATCACAAAATACATCGAGAAGAAGGGCGAGGGCATCCAGCACGTTGCCCTGCGCGTCGACAACATCGAGAACGCCATTGCCGACCTCATGGCGAAGGGCGTCCGCATGATCGACGAGAAGCCGCGCATCGGTGCGGGCGGCGCAAAGATCGCCTTCCTTCATCCGAAGGCGACGAAGGGCGTTCTCCTCGAAATCTGTGAGCATCCGGATCGCTGAGCAGCATACTGCCGCAGTTGATCTCCTCGGGCATCCCGAGGATTTGACAGAGATACAGGAGGGATAGAATGTCCACAGTCCAGGAAAAAATTGAGCTGATGCTGGCGAAAAAAGAGCATCTCATGCAGGGCGGTGGTGAAAAGAGCATCGCAAAGCAGCACAGCAAGGGCAAACTCACCGCACGTGAGCGCCTGAACCTGCTGTTCGATGAGGACACCTTCGTCGAGCTCGACATGTTCGTGCGCCATCGCTGCACCAATTTTGGACAGGAGAAAAAGGAACTGCCCGGCGAGGGCGTTGTGACGGGCTACGGCACGATTGACGGACGTCTCGTCTACGCATTTGCACAGGACTTCACGGTCGAGGGCGGCTCGCTCGGCGAAAAGCACGCACATAAGATCTGGAAGGTCATGGACCTCGCCATGAAGATGGGCGCACCCTGCATCGGCATTAACGATTCGGGCGGCGCACGCATCCAGGAGGCGGTCGATGCGCTCTCGGGCTACGGCGGCATCTTCTACCGCAACACGAAGGCATCGGGCGTTATTCCGCAGATCTCCGTCATCATGGGACCCTGCGCGGGCGGCGCGGTCTACAGCCCGGCACTCACGGACTTCATCTTCATGGTGAAGAACACGAGCCAGATGTTCATCACCGGACCTGCCGTCATCAAATCCGTCACGGCGGAGGAGGTCACGGCGGAGGAGCTTGGCGGTGCGATGACGCACAACTCCCGCTCCGGCGTCGCACACTTTGCGGCGGAGAACGATGAGGACTGCATCGAGCAGATCCGCTACCTGCTCTCCTTCCTCCCGAGCAACAACATGGAGGAAACGCCGCGCGTGGATACGGGCGACGATCCGAATCGTCAGGATGAGAGCCTCAATACGGTCGTGCCGGACAACCCGAACGCACCGTATGACATGAAGGATGTCATACGCAGCCTCGTCGACAACGGCGAGTTCTACGAGGTGCATCAGCACTTCGCAACGAACATCATCTGCTGCTTCGCACGCTTTGACGGACGTACCGTCGGCATCATTGCAAACGAGCCGAACGTCATGGCAGGCTGCCTCGATGTCGACGCGTCGAACAAGTCCTCGCGCTTCATCCGCTTCTGCGATGCGTTCAATATCCCGCTCGTCAACCTCGTCGACGTACCGGGCTTCCTGCCGGGCGTCGATCAGGAGTACAGCGGCATCATCCGCCACGGCGCGAAGATGCTCTACGCATACAGCGAAGCAACCGTACCCAAGATCACGGTCATCACGCGCAAGGCGTACGGCGGTTCCTACATCGCCATGTGCAACCGCGAGCTGGGTGCCGATCAGGTCATGGCATGGCCGACCTCTGAGATCGCCGTCATGGGACCTGCGGGTGCGGCGAACATCATCTTCCGCAAGGATCCCGACAAGGAGGCACGTACGGCAGAGTACATCGAGGAGTTCGCAACCCCGTACAAGGCGGCAGAGCGCGGCTACATCGACATGGTCATCACGCCGAGCGAGACGCGCCCCTACATCATCACGGCACTCAACGCTCTTTCGAGCAAGCGTGAGGACAACCCCGCGAAGAAGCACGGGAACATTCCGCTTTGATTCAGCAGGAGGGATAGAATGGCTGCAAACAATGTGGCGCCCGAAGTCATCGCCGCCATTACCGCCGCCGTCCAGGCGACGACGGGCAACAAGGTCGTTGCTGTGAGCGTCAAACCCGCCGAGGTCTGGACGCTTGCCAACCGCAGCAGGCGCTGAGCGTCCTGCGGGATAAGAGTATTGTCAATTTTAGCGTTGGAGGAATCACACATGAAAAAGTTCAACATCACGGTCAACGGCACTGCTTATGAAGTTGAGGTTGAGGAAGTGCGCGCTGCGGGTGCTGCTGCGCCCGCTGCGGCACCGAAGGCCGCTGCTCCGGCTGCTGCGCCGAAGGCTGCTGCTCCGGCTGCTCCCGCTGCCGCACCGAAGGCTGCTGCTGCCGGTGAGCGCTCGGTGGACGCACCGATGCCGGGCAAGATTGTTGAGGTCAAGGTCTCGGTCGGTCAGTCGGTCAAGGCAGGCGACACGCTCCTTATCCTCGAGGCGATGAAGATGCAGAACGAGATTGCTGCAGATGCTGACGGCACGGTTAAGGCGATCAATGTCACGGCGGGCCAGTCGGTCAAGGTGCGTGACTCGCTCGTCATCCTTGGCTAATCTGAGAAAGCTTTCTGAAGAGCCTCTGCGGAGGCTCTTTTTGTATCCTTGTCAAGGGCGTTTGAAAATGATAAAATGAACTGGATGCGATTTTGCATCAGCGAAGGGGAGTATATGCGTCTGAAAATCCGTATCCTTGATAAGTATATATTTCGTGAGGTATTCCTGTCTTTTCTCTTTGCCATCTGTGCGTTCTCAGCTGTTTTTATCGGTTCGGGTACGCTTTTTCGTATTGCACAGTACATTACGGACTATGGTGCCTCTCTGCCGTCTGTCATTAAAATCTTTGTGTTCAGTCTGCCTGGCGTCGTCATGTGGACGTTCCCTATGTCGATGCTCCTTGCGAGCCTCCTGACGTTTGGCAGGCTCTCCTCATCGAGTGAGATCACAGCGATGAAGTCATGCGGTATCGGTTTTGGGCGCATCGCTGCTCCCGCGATCCTGCTTGGCTTTGTCGTCAGCGTCGGTGCGGTTCTCTTCAATGAGCACGTTGTGCCGCGCGCAAATACGGCATACCGCAACGTGATCTACTACGAGATCGAGGGCAACTCCGGCATGAAGTCGCAGGAGCACGTCATCATCAAGGAGATCGAGGGCGGGCAGATTAAACGATTGGTCTATGCGCGTTCCTATGATGCCGAGCAGCAGCATTTAACGGGGGTCAGTCTGCAGATCTTCGGCGCGGACGGCAAGGTATCTCACGTTGAGAATGCCGAGTATGCCGAGTGGACGGGATCTGAGTGGATCATGCATCAGGGAGATGTTTACGACATTGCGGACGAACATCTTGAGCGGCGCATGCACTTTGAGACACAGGTACTCCCCGTAGAGAAGAATCCGCGTCAGATCATCCGCGAGCAGAAAGCACCCGAGGAAATGACGATGCGGGAGCTGCGGCATCAGATCACGCTCATGCAGACACAGTATGTCAACACGAATAAACTGGAGGCGGAGCTGTACCAGCGCGTCTCCGTCCCCATGGCGAGCCTGATCTTTACGCTGATCGGTGTTCCGCTTGGGCTTCAGCCGACACGCAACTCCTCATCGGCAGGGTTTGCCATGAGCGTTATCATCATTTTTATTTATTATGCACTGATGACCATGGGCAATGCACTTGCGCGCGGCGGGGTACTTCCGCCAATGTTCGCCGTATGGATACCGAATATTGTCGGTATCTTTGCCGGCGGGATTCTTCTGCGCCGTGCATCGCAGTGACAGAAGCGCTTGATCGAGCAAAGGAGGGACATCATGTACGGGGTAACACTGATTCTGGTGCTGGCGGTTGTCGGCGGTGTTATCGCCTTCATCGGTGACCGCCTCGGCACGCGCATTGGCAAGAAAAAACTCACAATTTTCGGCTTGCGGCCTCGCCATACAGCAGTGGTCGTCACGATCTTTACGGGCATCTGCATCACGACGGTGACGTTCGGCATTATGGCGGCGGCATCGGAGAATGTGCGTACGGCACTCTTCGGTATGGATCGGCTGAACGCTATGATTGCAGATACGCGTGCGGCACTTGATACAACGGCGGCGGCACTCACCGCAGCGGAGGATGCCAAGCAGCAGGCAGATGACGAGCTCGCAAAGTCCGAGGATGAAATTGCAGGACTGCGCAGTGAGCAGGATGATCTGCGTGCGGAGTCGGATCGTCTTTCGGCAGGCAATCGTGCGCTCGTGATGGAAAAGGAAGGGCTGATCTCGCTCAATGGGCGTCTTTCGGGGGAGAACGCCAAGCTCCTGACGGATATTGACGAACTCGGCGTGCGTGCGAATGTCCTGCGTGAGAACATCCTGAATCTGCGTGAAGGGAATATTGTCTATCAGGCGGGTGAGATCATCGCGAGCGGCACCATTCCCGCAGGACTGACACATGACGAGGTGGAGCGAGGACTGGCAGGAATTGTCCAGCTCGGCACACGTAATATCTCCACACGGCTCGGGGAAAATCATACGGATCAGGATATATGGATCTATCGTCCTGAGTACGATGCTGCCGTTCGTACTATCACGGAAAGTCCCGTGGAGATGATCGTGCGCATCGTCGCATCGGGAAACCTTGTGCGCGGCGATGAGATTCGCGCAGCCATCGAATTGTATCCAAACCGTACAATTTATCGCAGCGGTGAACTCGTTGCAGCACGTGTCTACGCGCCGGAAGGGCAAGGACCTGCAGCAGAAGCTGCCGTCGTTTCCTTTCTGCGTGAGGTCAACGAGGCAGCATCGGACAAGGGGATTCTTCCCGATCCGATTCGCGGAACCGTTGGCGTAATCGAGGGAGCAGAGTTCTATGGACTGGTGCAGGAGCTGATGTCCCACACGGGCAATGTGGTGCTTTCTGCCTATGCGGCAGGGGATACGGATGCCCTTGGCCCCCTGCGCCTGCGCTTCAAAGTGGAAAGTGAGAGCAGCAGTTGAGCGGCAATATTCTCGCCATCGATCCGGGACGTGAGAAATGCGGCGTTGCTGTCCTTGCGGCGGACGGAACGGTATTGCTGCAGGAGGTCATACCGACAGCGCGGCTTGCCGATGTAACGGGAGCGCTGTTGGAGCGGTATGCGCCGACGGTGATTATGGGCAATGGGACGACAAGCGCGGCGGCAAAGGCATGTGTGGAGGAGCTTGGACATGAAGTCAACCTCGTCGATGAGTACCGAACGACAGACGCGGCCAAGTGTGCCTACTGGGCGGCGCATCCGCCGCGCGGCTGGCGGCGGTTCGTGCCGCGCGGAATGCTCGTGCCGCCCGTACCTGTCGATGACTTTGTCGCCGTTATTCTCGCACAGCGATATTTGACAGTGCTATCTTCATAGAGTAAGATGAAGTTACTGAAGTACTTCTTTAAGGAGAGCAATCATTCATGCCCGATAATGTCTTAGCCTTTCTGGCCGCACTCGGCGTTGCACTTTTGGTGACGCCTGTCGTCATTGCGTTTGCCCGCCGCACAGGCGCACTTGACAAACCTGATGCGCGCAAGGTGCATGTGCGCCCCATTCCGCGCATCGGCGGTATTGGAATCTATGCGGCATTCATGGTATCCATCCTCATTCAGCTCACGTTTGTTGACCTTTCGGCTGAGTATATGATGAGCCTCATCGGGCTGATGGCCGGCGGCACGATCATCGTCGCCATCGGCATCATTGATGACTACTGTGATCTGCCGGCGAAAGTGAAGCTGCTCGGGCAGATCGCCGCGGCGGCGGTGGTCGTTATCGGCTTTGATGTACGCATTGATGTGATCACTGACCCGTTCGGCGACTATATCTATCTCGAGTTTCTTGCGATTCCTGCCACGATTTTCTGGATCGTCGGGCTGACGAATACCGTTAATCTCATCGATGGACTCGATGGACTGGCGGCAGGGATTTCCTCCATTGCTGCGGTGACGATTTTCCTCGTCGCCATGGAGGAGGGGATTCCGACGGTCGCCATGGTCACGATTGCTCTGGCGGGCGCTGCCGTTGGCTTCCTTTATTACAACTTTAACCCTGCGCGCATCTTCATGGGGGATACGGGGAGTATGTTCCTTGGCTTCATGCTCGCGGGCATCTCCGTTGTCGGTGCGGTCAAAAGCGCGGCGACCATCGCGCTCATCGTGCCGATTCTCGCCCTTGGACTGCCGATTCTCGACACGACGTTTGCCATCGTGCGGCGCGCACGCAATCATCGTCCGATCTTTAAACCCGACAAGGGGCATCTGCATCACCGCCTCCTCGCCCACGGATTCAGTCAGAAACAGGCGGTGCTGCTCATGTATGTCGTCAGCGCACTGTTCGGCCTGTGTGCACTTGCCTTGACGGCGGTCAGCATGCAGGCGGCGACACTCATTATTCTGATCGTCGCAGCAGCGGTATTCGTCGGCGCACGCAAGCTGGGCATCCTCGGCATGGATGCGCCGCAGAAGTAGCCTGCCCCGCGATCACTTGCGGAACAAGGCGTTCACGGGGGGCACATACGACAATTTTATCCTGCTATGCGCAGAGAGGAGCAGAGGAGAATGACCGGCAAAATCAAAGTCATGTCGATCTTTGGCACGCGCCCGGAGGCAATCAAGATGGCGCCTGTCGTCATGGAGCTGGCGCGTCACCCGGAGGAGATTGAGACAAAGACGCTCGTGACGGCACAGCATCGGGAGATGCTCGATCAGGTGCTCCGCCTCTTTCACATTACCCCCGATTACGATCTCAATATCATGGCGGCGGGACAGACCCTCTTTGACATTACAACACGTGCGATGCAGGGCATCAACGAAGTGTTTCAGAAGGATCGCCCCGACCTCGTCCTCGTCCACGGGGATACGACGACGACGTTTGCGGGGGCTCTCGCTGCATTTTACCATCAGATTCCCGTCGGACACGTGGAGGCAGGGCTTCGGACGCACAATATCTATTCGCCCTTTCCCGAGGAGATGAATCGCCGCCTCACAGGCAGCATCGCGACACTGCACTTTGCCCCAACGCCGACGGCACATGATAATCTTGCGGCAGAGGGGGTGCCCGAGCAGCGTGTTTTCGTCACGGGCAATACGGTCATTGATGCTTTGCACCATACGGTACGTTCTGACTATGTCCTTCCGCCGGAGCTTGCCCATGTAGACTTTGAACATCACCGCGTCCTCCTCATGACGACGCATCGCCGCGAGAACCTCGGTGAGCCGATGCGCCATGTCTACCGCGCCATTCACAACATCGTGGACGAGACGGCGGATGTAGAGGTCGTATTCCCTGTGCACCGCAATCCGAAGGTGCGCGAGATCGTACGTGAGGAACTGGGCGGGCTGGCACACGTCCACCTCATCGACCCGCTCGAGTACGAGCCGTTCGCCAATCTCATGGCACGTGTGGATATTGTTCTCACGGACTCTGGCGGAATTCAGGAGGAAGCTCCCGCGCTTGGCAAGCCTGTGCTCGTCCTGCGCGATACGACGGAGCGTCCTGAAGCAGTGACAGCGGGGACAGTGCATCTCATCGGCACGGCGCAGGAGCGCGTCTACGCCGAGACGAAGCGTCTCCTCACGGATCGAGCGGCGTACGCGGAAATGGCGGAGGCAGTCAATCCCTACGGCGATGGGGAGGCGGCGCGCCGCATCATCGAAGCGATTCTCTACCACGCGGGGCACATCCACACGCCGCCGGAACCCTTTCGCGGCGCATAACAGCACGGTGGGAGAGAGGAGGGAACGCCGATGCAGGAAAAGAAGCCAATGCCGTCGGGGATGGCAGATGCCATGCGCGCCTTTGGACTGCTCTCGGGGGTCGGCATCTACTTTGTCGTCTTTCTCGGCATCTTCCTCTTTCTCGGCCAATGCGCCGATGATTTTCTTGGGACGGGGCGCGTCTGCACCATCACGGGCATCCTCCTCGGCTTTCCCGCCGCGATCTACTCACCCACCCTGCTGCTGATCAGCATCCTCACCACCACTCTGCTTGCAGGCCAATCCCTCGATATCGCCACCCGAATCCACAACAAAGAACCGTTGCCGGATGCCGTGCTGCCGCCCTATTGCCTCGCCATCGCCCTGGGCCTGCTGATCGTCTCCCTGCTGCACAGCATTGTCCGGCTGATCCTGACGGCTAACGCCATACCGGCAACGCCTGTCGACATCGCCATGGCCGCCGTTTTTGTCTTCCTGATACCGCTCGCCAACCTCGTCTATCTGTACGAGCAAAACGCCAAAGCAATATTCTCCCCGCACAGGCTGCTGCAAGCCCTGCATGCCATCGGCGAACTGCGCTACTTCGCCGTTACCGCAACCGGTCTTGCCCTCCTCCTCTTCCTGCCGCAGCGTTTTCCCGTTACCTACACAAACATCAACGATCTCTACACATTGCTCGCCATCCCCGCCATTTATGTCTTCATCAGCAGCTTCTGCCGGCTGCTCGCCGTTACCTATCCTGTCTGGTACTACCCGCCGGTGGATGACGCGGCAGGCGATTGACC
>ERZ772807.362-NODE-362-length-28175-cov-7.508001_pt1 | contig 28175 bp, 25 predicted proteins | sample MGYA00511472_ERZ772807 | MGnify/ENA primary metagenome ERZ772807 (study PRJEB29015, sample SAMEA2737947) | human oral metagenome | biome: human oral; feature: human-associated habitat; material: dental | place: China | collected 2039 ... | reverse complement strand
ACCCTAAAGACCACCACAGCCGTCGCGGCCTGTTGAAAATGGTTAGCCAACGTCGCCGTCTGTTGTCTTACTTGCGCCGTACCCAACCTGATACATACCGCAACCTGATCACCCGCTTGGGTCTGCGCAAATAATTTATGCTTTACCGGACACCGCTTGCAAAAGCGGTGTTTTTTTATAGAAAAGGTCGTCTGAAAACGTATTGGTAAAGTTTTCAGACGACCTATCTCTTATGCTTACGAGAGATTTAATCTATCCGTATATATTCCACCGACAAAATCTCAATCTCCTCGCGCCCTTCCGGTGTATTCAAGATGACTTCGTCCCCTTCCCTCGCTTTAATCAGACAACGCGCCAACGGAGAAATCCAAGAAATTTTGTTTTGCGCGGTATCGATTTCATCGACGCCGACGATTTTGACGGTTTGTTCGCGCCCGTCGCCGCGTAATAATCCGACGGTCGCACCGAAAAACACTTGGTCGGTCGCTTCGCGCAATTCGGGATCGACGACAACGGCGGCTTCCAAACGCTTGGTCAGGAATCGGATGCGGCGGTCGATTTCGCGCATACGGCGTTTGCCGTAAAGATAGTCGCCGTTTTCGCTGCGGTCGCCGTTGGAGGCGGCCCAGTTGACGATTTGCACGATTTCGGGGCGCTCTTTGTTCACCAGCTGATAGAGCTCGTCTTTCAATGCCTGCCAGCCGACTGGGGTAATGTAGTTGGGGGTGGTGTTGCTCATGATGGCTTTCAAATCTGTTCAAATGTGCGGATGAAGGTTTCAGGTAGCCTTACGGTTTAAATGCCCGCCGTCGCCGGAATGCAGTTTGGCCAGCAGCCACAGCAGCACCAAGCCGAAGGTGGCCAATGAAAGGTAGGTGTAGCTGAAGGCCTGTTCCAGCAGCGCGCCGGTTTCACCCACGGCGGCACGGTATGCGCCCAAAATCACGGCGGCCACGGCAATGCCGATGCCGATGCCCACCTGCTGCACCACGCTGAGCATGGTCGAGCCCGCGCTGGCTTCTTCGTTCGACAAATCGCCGACGGTCAGTGTGTTGATGGCGGTGAACATCAGGGATTGGCACAGGCCGAAACAGGTGGCCAGCAGCATATAAAACGTTATCGAGCTGTGCGAATCGAGCAGCGACAGCGCGGCCACCACGGCCGACATGGCCACGGCCACGCCCAAGAGCGTGGCCTTATAGCCGAAGCGCACCAGAATCGGCGCGGTAAACGGCTTCATCAGAATCGAGCTCAACGCCACCGGCGCCAGCATCCAGCCCGCCATTTCGGCATTGTAGCCGAAGGCTACCTGAAGCATCAGCGGCACCAGGAAGGGAATGCCGGAAGAGAGCACGCGGAACATCAGGTTCGCTGCCAGCCCGATGCTGAAAGTATGCACCCGGAACAGCGAAAGCGGCAGCAGTGGATTTTTAGCACGCCGTGCATACACGGCATACAACCACATGGCCGCCGCACCCAGCAGGGTTGCCGCGCTCACACCCGCATCGACCCATCCGAGGCGCACGCGACCGGCGCCGTCGCGCCCGCTCGAACCCGTCGCGGTGAGCGCCCCGCGCATGGACATGGCGCGACCGGTCTCGGCAGCGCCTCGAGAGGCTGCCGACAGGATCGCCGTGATGACGTCCACGCTGAGGCGGGCGTATCCGCCCAGGGACATGGTTGCCATGTCCTGCCCGAGCCGCAGTTTCGCGGTGTCCATGACGGCCTGGGCCTGATCGCGCAGCATGGGAAGGCCTCGCAGGGCGCACGCCATGACCAGCGCCCACTGGTCCACCGGTGCTCCGAGGAGGCGAAGCGGCCTCAGGAAGAAGCGCAGGGCTCCCGCGAGCGCACTCGTGGGGGTGACCCACGCGATGAGAGCCGAGCCCCACAGGACGACGATCGCCAGCGTGGTGGCGCGCAGGAAAAGCTCAAGCCCGTCCCCCAGCCACGCGCCGATGCAACCTCCGATGAACCCCGAGATCATCCACGAGGGCGGGCGGGGGGCGATGCTGCGCGGCAGGCGGACGATCGCGGAGGCGACGACGAGGAGGCCTCCGACGATCGCGAGCGTTGACCAGCGCGGGAGGAGTATGACGCACGTGGTGAGCGCCGTCCAGGCAAGGATGAGCGTTCCCGGCCAGGCTCGCGACAACGGCGTCGACCACGGGAGGGGGCGGGGCAGGGGGAAGCCGGCGCGCCTGCGAGGCTTGGGGCGGGGGGCGGACTCGCCGGGGCCGGGTGGGGTGGTGGAGAAGCGACCTTCGGTGGCGCCGCCGCCGGGTCCAGTCGCCCCGCACGCGGAGTGAGGTTCGATCATGAGAGCACCCCCTGGGAGAGGTGACGGTGGGTGTCGCACAGGGAGTCCATGCCCTCGAGGTCGTGGGAAATGACGAGGATAGACAGTCCGGCGCGCCTGCGTTCCTTCAGGACGGAGACGAGCAGGTCTCGGGACTCCCTATCCAGTCCGGCCATAGGTTCGTCGAGGATGAGGACGCGGGGGTGTGCGGCGAGCAGGCCCGCGAGGGCGACGCGGCGCATTTGCCCTCCGGAGAGGTCGTCAATGCCTCGTGAGGCGAGCGCCGGGTCGAGCCCGACCAGGTCCATGGCCTGTGCGACGAGGCGATCCGCATCCTGCCGGGCAAGGGTGTCCTTGCGCCGCGCCGATAGCGCGCCGACGCGGGGGCCGTGTCCGGCGGCCGCGAGAATGTCGGAGCGCACGGAGGGGCGCTGGAGCTGGAGGCGGGCGAATTGCATGGAGAGGGCGACGTCGCCGATCCTGCGTTCCATAGGCTTGGAGCCGAGCGTGACGTTTCCCCAGGTGGGCACGAGGAGTCCCGCGAGGATCCTTGAGAGGGTGGTCTTCCCCGAGCCGTTGTCACCGGTGATGAGCATGGCCTGGCCGGGGTCGAGGATGAGGGTGACGTCGTGGAGGACGGGTTTCTCCCAGGGTGTTCCGAGGTCGTAGGTGTGGGCAACGCGGTCCGCCCAGAGGTGTTCGGCGTTGATGAGCGCGGGTGTGCTGGTGGGCTTCTCTCGGGGTGACCGGGGGGTCGTGGGGGGCGCTGGTGTGCCTTCCTCCGTTACCTTCTCGTCGCGTGGAGCCGGGCCGGTTAGCGCGGGCCGCTCGTCGGAGAGGATGCGCCCGCGCTCGATCGTGATGACGCGGTCGGCCCGGTCGGCCTCGGCGGGGTCGTGGGTGATGTGGACGACCGCGATTCCCTGCTGGGGTAGGGATGAGAGGAGGTTGAGCATCTCGGAGCGCCCGGCCCGGTCGATCATGGCGGTGGATTCGTCGGAGATGAGCAGGCGGGGCGAGCGGGCGAGGGCCCCGGCGAGTGCGAGTCTTTGAAGCTGGCCACCGGAGAGGGAGCGCGGGTCGGCGTCGGCTAGGCCGGCCAGACCGACCCGTTCGAGGAGGTCGTCGAGGTCGAGGTCGCGCGTCTCCTGGTCGCTCATGCCCCAGGTGACGTCTTCGGCGACGTTTTGTCCCAGGACGAGGAGCTCGGAGCGTTGGCCGACCAGCGCGGTTCCGCCGACGGCTCCGAGGCCCCCGCCCCCCGTGCGCGTCCCCTCGCCCGGTTCGGCCCCGGCGAGGAGCAGCGCGAGGGTGGACTTGCCCGAGCCGTTGTGTCCGACGATGACCGTGTATTCGGGACGTTCGAAGCTGACGGTGACGCCGCGCAGGGCGGGGTGCTGGGCCCCCGGGTAGGTGAAGCTCACATCGTTCAGGGCCAGGGGAAGGGGGGAGGATGGGGCGTCGTCGCCGACGGTGTTGGCGGCGGGGGCATTGGCGAGGGGGTCCCATCCGGTGTCGAGGGAGATGCGACGCAGGATGGCCACGAGGAGCCATCGGGCTGCGAGCACCAGGAAGGCGACGCCGACGAAGCGGGTGATAGGGATCCACACCCACCAGGCGTCGACGATCCACTGGCCGAGCGTGTGTCCGGCGTTGACGATTGCCCCGGAGTGGGGGATGTGGCCGATGAGCCAGAGGAGCCCGTCGAGCATCTTCTGGATGCTCTCGAGGCCGAGGGAACGCAGGTCGGCCAGGAACCAGAAGGCCACGCCTGTTCCGATGCCCCAGACGAGGCCGAGGCCGGCTGCGACCGCGCCCACGCTCAGCCAGGAGGCTCGTTTGCGGTGGAGGAAACCGATGATGAGGCCGACCAGGGCCGCCTGGAAGCATCGTCCGGCCGTGGCGAATCCTCCGACGGCTATGGCAAGGAGCACCGTGGAGGCGAAGGCGGCCGCTGAGGCGCGTGGCCGCAGCTTGAGGGACACCATGGCGAGGGGGACTGCGGTAGCGACCTGGAAGACGAGCTGAAAGACGGGGGTCACTGCGGCGATCAGGCCAAAGGTGACGGCGAGACCGGAGAGCGCGCCGGCGGTCGCGACCTCGACGGGTGTGAGGAGGCGGGCGTCGCGCGCGGTGATCATGTCCCTAGTGTCCCAGGCCCCGCCCCGATCTGCGAGCGCCGTGCCGGGCGCCCCTCTCAATGCAGCAGATCGGCCACCAGATGCCTGACAAGTCCAAGATTTGAAAGTAACTAGTTGTTGCCAAATATGTCCTACTTCACTATCATTACTCACTAAGTCCGTTCGACGCAGGAGTCATGATGACAAGCCCAACCCCGCAGTATGGCCTCGGAAACAACGCGACAGGCAACACCCCGGGCGCCCCTCACACCCCTTTTCAGCAAGTAACACCCCCTCAGAACAAGCCATTTTACAAGCAGTGGTGGTTCATCGTCATTGCAGTCATCGTCGGCCTCATCCTCATCGGCAGCCTGATGAACCCCAAGACGAAGGACAGCAGCAAGACCGCCGAACCCTCAACGGCCTCCACAACAACTGAGTCGAGCACGGAGATCACCATCCCTAACGTCGTCGGCATGCGAGGTGACGAGGCCCGCGCAACGCTTGAGGCACTCGGTAGAGTCGACGTGTCTTTCAAGGACGAGGCGGGCAAAAAGATAGTGCTTGACGTAACAAACTGGACCGTCACCTCTCAGACACCCGAGGCGGGAACAACTCTCGCCAGGGACGCTAAGGTCACGCTTTTCGTCCACCACGACACGGACGATGCCAAGCCGACAGACAAGTCGACGACCCCAGATCCCTCGACAACCGACTCCAAGAAAGACGACGTTCCGCGTGATCACCGCAAGGCTCTGAAGTCTGCAGAGAACTACTCGAAGACACTTCACATGTCGAAGAAGGGAATCTACGACCAGCTCACGAGCGAGTTTGACGGATTCTCCCCCGAAGCGGCCCAGTACGCGATCGATAACATCCAGGCCGACTGGAACGCAAACGCCCTCGCCAAGGCCAAGGAGTACGAGAAGACGCTCAACATGTCGGACGAGGCAATCCGCGATCAGCTCGTCAGCGAGTACGGCGAACAATTCACCCAAGAAGAGGCCGACTACGCGATCGCCCACTTGGACGACTGACACAGGTTCTCTCAACCAACGTGACTAGGACGAAAGCGGGGCGAGTGTTGCACCAACACGCAACACCCGCCCCGCTTCCACTTGCCTCACCGGAGGCGCTCACGTCTCACTCATAGGAGCCACTGCTCTGTGAGGAGGATCCACTCTGGGAATCATCGCTCTGCACGGAAGCACCCAAGTTGAACAGCGAACTCAAGGTGTCAGCGTGCTCCTGGAATACGTCAAGCAGGTACGTATTCCAGTGGCGAGCATCCTTGTCCTTGCTGCCAAACACGTAGTCTTCCTGGCCGTAGTCGATCACATCGAAGCCCGGGACCGCCTTGGCGGAGCCTGCGGAACGGTAGGTGGCGGCGCCCCCCCAGGGAGACGGTCAGGTTCGAGATGTCCGTAGCGTTCACCCAGAATGAGCATTTCTTCTCTTACGCCCCGTCGAGTTCGCCGAAGGGGATGTGGACGCTGGGCGCGAGGTGCGATGTCGTGTCGATGTTGCGGCGCTGATCGTCGAAGAAGATGTGCGGCTCCAAGACGGCCAGGATCGGGCCCTTATCGATGCCGCCGAGGAAGAAGGCGTCGTTGACGCGCAAGCCCCACTGGTGGATCGAGTTGATGGCGCGCTCGTGGGCGGGGGCGCTGCGGGCCGTCACGACCGCGACGCGGACCCTGCGCTGATAGCCTCCCGGGTTACTCGCGCTCCTGGCGTCCTCAATCGCCTGGATCCTGTTGATCTTTCCGAGGAAATCCGCCATCGGACCCTCGGGGAGGGCTTCGTCGGCAAGGTCTGTCTCGTTCCTCTGATACTCCTCCAGGGAGCCCTTCTGATAGACCTGCTCGGCGGAGTCGGTGGCCAGGACGCCATCGAAGTCGAAGGCGATGCGCAGGTCGGTCCCTCCGTCGTCGTCTATTCCGGGACCCACGACGCGTCCCGCCGCGAAGCCCAGGCTGATGGCCTCGCGGACGTCGGCCTCGTTGGCCGAGAGGAACAGGGACATGCGCAGCGGTTCCATGAAGCGGTAGGGCGATTGTCCCTGCATGAAGATCGCGCGCGTGATGTTCAGCCCGTGGCGCTGAACCGAGCGCATGACCCGCAACCCCGTCTCGGGGTCGTTGCGCGACAGGATGACGACTTCGACCAGGCGCTCCTCCTCGGAGAGGTCGTTGAGGTCCAGGAGGCGGCGAATGAAGGGAAAGGCGACCCCCGGTTCCAACGCATCGTCGAGGTGCTCGCGCTGATACGCGCGGTACCTCTCCTCGCCCTCCTCGCGGAAGACCGCGTCCGACGCCTCCAGATCGAAGAGGGCGCTCGAGGCGACACCCACGACGAGGGCGCGCTCCAGATCGAGTTTTTCGGGCATCGCGCCCCTCCTTCCGCTCGCGGGCCTCTTGTCCTTGAGATAAGGGTATAGGGGCCCGCGCACAGCTGCGGCTTCGGGGCGGCCGGGGCGCTCCGCGCGAGGCTCTAGCCCTCCTCGTCGAGAGGAAGAGCGGCGGGCACGGGGGTGTCGAGGTCGCGGATGCGGGGGATGGCGTACATGACGACACCGACGACGCAGAAGAAGATTCCCGCGGCGGTGAAGAGGACGGGGCCTCCCATCTTCTCGGCGAAGGCGCCGCCCAGGACGATGCCGACGGGCATCGAGAGCCCGAGCATCAGCTGGAAGAACCCGAGCGCGCGACCGACCTTGTCCTCCCCGACGTGCCTCTGGATGAGGGTCATCAGGGGGCGTGGAACCACGCCAGGAAGATGCATCCGAAGCCCATGAGGGCGACGAAGGCCCAGAAGCCGCCGCGCGGGAGCAGGCCGACGGCGGCGAAGGGAAGGCCGACGACGACGGTCGTGGCGCTGATGAGCAGGGCGAGGCGCTTGCCCCCGCCCCAGGCCATCATGATGAGCGCGCCGAGGAGCATGCAGGTGCCCGTGATCGCCTCGGCGACGGACACCATTGCCCCGTCGGCTCCGAAGTACTGCTGCGCCATCAGCGGGTAGACCGCCGCGAGCGCTTCGAACACCATCATGCCGGCCGTGAGGGCGACGATGAGGTAGACGAGGCCAACGTTGACACTCAGCGCGCGCCAGCCCTCGCGGATCTGCCCCATGATGGTTGGGGGCATCTCGGCCTCGACGGAGGGAATCCTCGCAAGCGCCAGTCCGGCGACCGCCAGGAGCGCCCCCACGAACTCCAGGCCGAGGGTGTAGGGAAGCCCGAAGGCGGTGTAGAGGGCGATGCCGATGGCGGGGGAACCGATGTTGGCGATGGATCCCACGGCCTGGTCGAGGGTGTTGACGCGCATGAGGTGTTTCTCGGGGACCAGCATCGGCATGGCCGCGCTCATCGCCGGGAAGTGGAATGCCTGGAAGCAGCTGCGCAGCGCGGCGAAGAGGCAGATGAGGGCGAAGCTTCCGTGCCCCAACCATGCCAGCGCCCCCAGCGCGAGCGACATTCCGCCCGCACCCAAGTCGGAGATGATCATGACGGTGCGCCGGTTGTAGCGGTCTGCGGCGACGCCGCCCAGCGGGGCCAGGAGCCCGAGGGGAAGCTGGGAGAGGGCCATGACGATGGCGAGCTTGAGGGCCGAGCCCTCGGTCGTGGTGACGTGCCAGATGATCGCCCACCCCGACGCGCCGCTGGTGATGATGGAAAACGCCTGGCCGCTCCAGATCACAGCGACCACTGCCCACCAGTTCGGTGCGAGGCTACGTCCGGAGGCGCTGACGAGCGCGGGCGACGAGGTGTCTGGAGTCATTCACACGAGGGTAGCGGGGCGTTTTCTGCCAGTCAACAGCCTGAGCGATCCGACCGCCGAGGCGACACGACCGGGGCCGAATATCACACCGTGTCATAATGCCACGATTACTCTTGTGAGGTTCACCTAATGTTGTGTAGCATCTCCCTCGTATTCCCCGAGACACGAGAGGGCACAATGAAGACACGCCTCGCTACACTGACAACTCTCCTGGCCGCAGCCGCGCTGGCCCTCTCCGCCTGCGCGGGCGCCGGGGGAAGCGCTCAGTCCAACGCAACCACCCAGGAGACGGGGGCCTCGGCAACCCGCACGATCACGGACCACGGAGGCAACGAGGTCACCCTGCCCGAGAAGGTCACTCGCGTCGCCATCGACCAGATCCCCATCGAGTCCACCTACCTCGCCTACTTCGACGGCAAGGCGCCCTACCTGGTGGGCATGAGCGCCGCACGAGTCAAGGCCATGAGCCAGACGATCGCCGCCGAGATGGCTCCCGAGATGATGCAGGTGGACACCAGCTACTACGACAAGGGCGAACTCAACGCCGAGGCCCTGCTCAACCTCAACGTTGACGTCGTGTTGTACAACGCGTTCAACAAGGAGCACGGCGAGATGTTCCGCAAGGCCGGGATTCCCGCCGTCGGCTTCACGACGATGGGCAACCCCTCCGACACCTACACGCAGTGGATGGAGCTCCTCGAGGACGTCTTCAACCAGGACGGCCACATGGCCGACAAGATTTCGCTGGGTCAGAACCTGATTGCCGACGCCCGCGCGCGCACCGCCAAGGTCCCCGAGGACCAGAGGGTCTCGACGATGGTGCTCATGGGCGCGGCCGACGGGCAGCTCGCGGTCGCCGGCGGCAAGGACGGCTGGTTCACCAACGAGTGGGCCGACTCGCTGAACTACGTCAACGTCTCGCGCGACACCGACACCTCGCACACGCCCGTCACCTTCGAGCAGGTCCTCACGTGGGATCCCCAGGTTCTCCTCGTCACCGGCAAGGGCATGTCGAACATGACGGCGAACTCCGTCCTGACCAACTCGGTCGAGGGCGTTGACTTCTCCACCCTGTCCTCGGTCAAGAGCGGCCGCGTCTACTCCACCGGGCTGGGGATGTGGAATTGGTTCACTCCCAACCCGGATGCCCCGATCGTCGCGAACTGGATCGGAGCCTCGCTGTACCCCGACCAGTTCTCCGACGTGGACCTCGTGACCATCACGAAGGACTACTACCAGAAGATGTATAACTTCACGCTCACGGACGAGCAGGCCCGACGAATCGTCAACCCCGACGCCGCCTGACGCTGGGCCCTGGCCTCGCCCAATCGACGAGGCCGGGGCTCCGTCACGCGTGTAGCTCCCGGCTCGCCGGGGAGAGGACACCATGAAGTCACTGCTGACCAGGAACGGGAGGCTGCGCGTCTGGGTGATCCCCACCCTGGTCGCCCTGATCGTGGCCTGCGCCGCCGCGGCGATGCTGATCGGACGGTTCTCCGTCTCGCTGGAGGACGTGGTTGCGGCCCTGCGGGCGCGCTTTTGGGGCGGTCCCGCGGTGCCCCCTCGCGTCAACTCGGTCGTCTTTGACCTGCGCGCCCCCCGCATCATCGTGGCAATCCTCATCGGCGGGGGGCTGTCGGTGGCCGGGGCGTCGTTTCAGTCGCTCTTCTCCAATCCCCTGGCGACTCCGGACACGCTGGGGGTTGCGGCCGGAACCTGCGTCGGAGCCGTGATCGCACTGCTGCTCGACTGGAACCTCATCGGCGTGCAGGCCGCCGCCCTGGGAGCCGGACTGGCGACGATGACCTTCACGACGGCGATCTCCCGCACCCGGACGGGGTCGTTCAACGTCATCACGCTGGTGTTGGGCGGCGTCATCGTGTCGGCCCTCGCCAACGCCGTCCTGTCGCTGCTCAAGCTGACGGCCGATCCGACCAGCCAGCTCCCGGAGATCACCTACTGGCTCATGGGGTCCCTGGCGGCGGTCACCTACCGTCAGATCGCGCTCGGGGCGCCCTTCATCATCGGGGGCATCGTCGTCATCGTGGCGTTGCGCTGGCAGCTCAACATTCTCTCCCTGTCCGAGGACGAGGCCCGCACCGCCGGCGTGAACGTCTCCCTCATGCGCGCGATCCTGATCGTCGCGTCGACGGTCATCACCGCCTCGGTGATATCGATGTGCGGCCAGGTCGGGTGGGTGGGTCTGCTCGTGCCTCACTGCGCGCGCATGCTGTGCGGGCACAACAACCGCGCGGTCATTCCGGTGTCGGCGCTGCTGGGGTCAGCCCTCATGATCGTCATCGACACTCTGGCCCGTTCCCTGTCGGCCTCGGAGATTCCGATTTCGATTCTCACGGCCATCATTGGGGCGCCCTTCTTTATCGTGCTGTTGCGTCGGACGGGAGGGGCGCGATGATCAGCGTTGAGGGCGCGACCTTCACCTACCCGGGCGCACCCACTCCGATCCTGCGCGACGTGAGCTTCACGGTTCCCAAGCGTTCCCTCCTCGCGATCCTGGGGCCGAACGGGGCCGGGAAGACGACGCTGCTGCGCACGATGATCGGCCTGCAGAAGTGGGATCGGGGGCGCACCCTCATCGACGGCACGGACATTTCCACGATGTCGACGCGCGCGCTCGGGCAAGTCCTGTCCTACGTTCCCCAAGCGCGCCACGCGTCCAACGTCGCCCTGACCGGCCTCGAGATGGTCATGGTTGGGCGCGCTCCCCACATGCGTACGCTCGCCCAACCGGGACCCCGCGAGGAGGCGATGGCGCGGGAGGTTCTCGAGGAGATCGGCGCCTCGCACCTGGCGGCGATGCCCTGCGCGACCATGTCGGGCGGGCAGTTCCAGATGATCCTGATTGCCCGCGCGCTCGTTGCAAACCCGCGCGTCCTCGTCCTCGATGAGCCCGAGACCGGTCTCGACTTCCGCAATCAGCTGATCGTCCTCGGACTCCTCGAGCGCCTCGTGAAGGATCGCGGGTTGGCGGTCGTCATGAACACTCACTACCCGGCTCACGCCCTTCGGGTCGCGGACCAGGTGGCGCTCTTCTCGGCCAGTCACGAGGCCGTGGTTGGGTCCGCGCACTCCGTGATGCACGAGGACACCCTGGCCGCCGTGTTCGGCGTGGACGTGGCGATCGGCTGCCTTCCCTTCGAGGGGGAGGACGTGCGGGCCATCGTGCCGGTGCGCCTGTCCAAAGCGGGCGCGCGGTCCGCGAACCAGTCGCTCCGGTAGCAATTTGTGCAGGTCAGCGACATTTTTCTTCCGAGTGCGGTACCGTAATGGGGTGGTTGCGCGCACTGCGCGAGAGGCGCGTGAGACGCGCCAATCGCTCGGGGGCGGGACCACGTCGGCCCCGCAGGCGGGTCCGATCGGTGCCCCGCTCGCGGGGCGAACACGAAGGAGGTCCCATGACTACCGGGACCGTCAAATGGTTCAACGACGCCAAAGGTTTCGGCTTCATCACCCCCGATGACCGCTCCGTTGACGTCTTCGTGCACTATTCGAACATCGTCGGCCAATCTGGGCGCCGCACTCTCATGGAGGGCGAGAGGGTCGAGTACGAGGCGATCGACGGGCCGAAGGGTCCCCAAGCCACGGATGTTGCACGAGCTGAGTGACATCGTGTGCCCGGGTGGTTCAACCACTCGGGCACACCTGTATGACGCGAGGCGATCCGCCCCATTGCGCGACGGTTTTCCCTTGCGATAACGGTCTTTTACCTTTCCTTTATTCGACAACTGTGCAGTGTCTTACAAGGTGTCCTGCGGCTATGGACCGCGATGGTGACACGCCGTAGAATGGGTACTGCACCAACGGGGGCGACGCAAGTCGGCCCCGTTTTTCACTGCCGCACCATATGGGCGGCGCGGGCCGACCGGCCCACACAACACGCTGGCGTGCGGGGCGCGCTTCGCGCATCCGCGCGAAGACACTCTGAAGGAGAACCCCATGGATCACATCGTCAAGGCTGAGACCGCCCCCACCATGAGCCAGGCCACCACCTCGGCTTCCGTTTTCGTCGCCCTCGTCGTCCTCCTTGCCGCCCTCGGCATGGTTGCGGCCCTGCAGGTGGCCTCGGTGTCCTCAATGGTCCTGGCCGTCGTCGTTGCCCTGACCGCCCTGATCGTCTCCCCCGTGATCATTTCGATCGCTCGCACGCGCGCCTGAGACACTGCGGGGCGCGTGAGTATCGCGCGCCCCTCCCCCGCCAGCGTGACACCGCCGAGGTGTCGCGCTTTTTCTTTGTCTGCCTCCCCCGCCTCGTCCATGTGAGCGCCGAAACACCGGGCATTGGAACCCCCGGAGACTTGCGAATCGTGTTCACTCCCCATTAGAGTTCATTTGTTAACCGCTGCATCAAGGAGGATGTGATGAACGGTTTTCGCATGGACACAGACAGGTTGGAAGAGGCCTCAGGGGAAATGGGCCGGCTATCCGACGGGATGAGCGAACTGGGGCTGGACAAGTGTGAAGAGTCCTTCGACTGCGGAGATAGCGCCGTGAGGGACGCGCTGATGTATTTTGTCTCCATGCACAACAGGCGCGGTCAGGCCACACGGGAGTGGCTCAACAAGAGCGCCAGCGGGCTGCACGCTACCGCGCATGCGACGCAGGAAACCGACGACGAAGTGGCGGCGGTCTTCGAGGCGATTCGAGCGAAGCTGTAGAAAAGAGGGAATCATGGAGGCGAGATTTTCGCAGCGCTTTCCGGCTGTGACGGGAGACCTGGGCTCGATCTGGTCGTGCCAGAACGAAATCAGGAACCGCAAGCGCGTTTTCGTCCAAGACATTCTGGAGTACGGGGATGCCACCAAGGTCCCCATCGGGGACCCCGCCGAGGAAAGACGCAAGCCGGACCTCGGTTCCATCTTCGAAAAGGCCTTCGTCCAGTCGCACATGGGCGGGACACGGGGAAAGTTCCCCACGTGGGGAGCCTCCGGGAGCCTGTCGGCCTTGACCATGGGGGACATCTCCGGCAAAGCGACGTATCCGACCGTCAATCTTGGTATCAACCGAGAAAGCCTGAAGACAGCAGCCATTGACGCAGTCACGACAGGTAGGCCCGTTGTCGCCGAGTCCAGCCCATTTGCCGGAGACGCGCAGGTCACCGCTAACGGCAGCCGAGAGGATATTACGATCGCTTCCAGCCACGTCTACACGGTGGCCGCAGCAGATGAGAACGGCGTGACCCTCATCAACCCTTGGGGACACAACGATCGCAGTGGTAACAGTGGCAGCAGAACGGGAGCGACCTTCACGATGAGCTGGGATGAGTTCTACGCCAACTTCGGCGACGTCACGGTGGGGCAGATCCCATGACCGTCAAGCCTCCGCGCAAGCGCGCCGTCGCCGGCATCCTCGCGCTGGCCTTCGCCGTGGCCTGGACCTACGCCCACATCGCCTACGCCTGGCCCTGGAAAGAACGTTCCACGGGCAACGCCTGCACCGGCAAGTACTACCTCACCCCATACGACAAGCAACGATCCTTTTCCTTAGGAACCCTCGCCGATGGCCGTGCGATCTACATGGGCAGCAGGGGAGAAGTTTACATGGGACACGACGTTGCTTCGTTCGGGCTGTCCGTAAGCACCGACACTGACAGCACCGATTCGCTCGCCCATGCCAAGAATCTGCATCGAGGTGACAGCACCACCGTCGAAGGGGTGGGCACCTTCACCCTCAAGGAAGCCCACTCCGACATCGTCTGGTTCACCCCCAACCCAGGAAAAGCAACATTCTGCTTCGACCCAGACCCCACCTTCACCATCTACGACTACGCACAACAAGGCCACTAACGGCAGCCACACACCTCAGACGTGCACCCGGCGCGCATACGTCTTTTCTCACGTGTAGACCGCCGCGCGTACCGGCTGGGCACCCACGGACGGAGTATCCGTAAACTGGAGGAATGAGCACCCAGAAGAACGAACCACGCGCGCTCGCCCTCGGCATTTCCTGCTACGTGATCTGGGGCTTCTTCCCCCTCTACTTCTCTCGGCTCGCGCCCGCGGGCGCCGTCGAGGTGATCGTCCACCGGGCCGTGTGGGGCCTCGTCTTCTGCCTGGCGGCCCTGGCCGTCACGGGCTCCCTGGGGAAGGTGCGCGCGCTGATTGCCGACCGGGGTGCCCTGTGGCGCCTCGCGGTCGCCGGCGCGCTCGTCGTCGTCAACTGGTCGGTGTACGTGTACGCGGTCCTCGCCGGCCACACGACGGACGCGGCGATCGGCTACTTCATCAACCCCCTCGTCACCGTCGCCCTGGGCCTCGTCGTGCTGCGCGAGCGCATCACCCCCATCCAGAAGATCGCGCTCGGCCTGGGCGCCCTGGCGGTCCTCATCCTCATCGTGGGCCAGCGCTCCGTCCCGATCACGTCCCTCACGCTCGCCCTCACCTTCGGCCTGTACTCCCTGGTGAAGAAGGACGTGGCCGCGCGCGTCGACCCGCTGGCCGGGATGGTGATCGAAACCGCCGCCGTTTCGCCCCTCCTGCTGGCGTATTACGCGTACCTGGCGGCCACCTCCGCCACGTCCTTCCATGCGCTGGCCTCCGCCACCGAGGCCGGGGTGTCGTGGGGTGCACACCTTGCGCTCCTGGTGGGCGCGGGAGCGCTCACCATGATTCCCCTCATCATGTTCGCCGCCGCGGCGCGAGGTCTCACCCTGGGAACGATGGGTTTCCTGCAGTACCTGGGTCCCACCTTGCAGCTCCTCGTCGCGGTCCTCATCTTCGGCGAGGAGGTCCCGCTCATTCGGTGGGTGGCGATGGGTGTCGTGTGGCTGGCACTGGCGTGTCTGAGCGCCGACTGGGCGCTCTCCGCCATTCGGGCCAGGCGCCTGGCGCGCACCGTCCGCGACGCCTAGGTCGCCCTATTCTCCGCCCGGCTCGGGGCGTCCCGTGTAGTTGACGAAGCGCGCCATGTCGCCCTGGAAGAGGGCCGTCACGGTTGCCGTCGCACCCGCGCGGTGCTTGGCGACGATGATATCGGCCTCGCCGGGGCGGTCTTCCTTATCGTAGTAGTCGGGGCGGTGCAGCAGGATGATGATGTCGGCGTCCTGCTCAAGCGACCCGGATTCGCGCAGGTCGCTCATCATGGGCTTGCGGTCGGTGCGGCCCTCGGAGTTACGGTTCAGCTGGGCGACCGCGATCACCGGGATGTCCAGGTCCTTGGCCAGGAGCTTGAGGTTTCGCGACATGGCGGACACTTCCTGCTGGCGGGATTCGACCTGGCGTCCGCTCGTCATCAGCTGCAGGTAGTCGATGACGACGAGGCCGAGGTTCTCCTGCTGCTTCAAGCGCCTGCACTTGGAGCGGATCTCCGAAATCGTGATGTTCGCCGAATCGTCGACGTACAGGGGCGCCTCGCTCATGCGCGAGGTGGTCTCGGCCACCTTGCGCCAGTCCACGTCGCTCATCTTGCCGGCCTGCATCTTGGACAGGCGCACGCCGGACTCGGCCGAGAGCATGCGCATCGCGATCTCCTGGTTACTCATTTCCAGGGAGAAGATGAGCGAGGTGATCCCGTGCTTCATGGACGCCGAGCGGCAAAAGTCCAGGGCGAGCGTCGATTTGCCCATGGCGGGGCGGGCGGCGACGATGATCATCTGTCCGCCGTGCAGGCCCTGGGTGAGCTCGTCGAGGTCTGTGAAGCCCGTGGGAACACCGTTGAGCTTGCCCTGGTTCTTTTCGATGTCCTCCAGGGCGTTGAGGATGTCCGAGCTCATCTGCGTCATGGACACGTAGTCGCTGGTCTCGCGCCCGTCGGAGACCGCGTACACCTCGGCCTGAGCCTGGTCGACGATCTCGTCGACGTCGCCCCCGGCGTCCGCGTACCCGAGCTGGACGACGCGCGTGCCCGCGGTGACGAGGCGGCGCATGATCGCTCGCTCGCGCACGATCCGGGCGTAGTAGGCGGCGTTCGCCGCGGTGGGCACCGAGGCGATGAGGCTGTGCAGGTAGGCCGCTCCCCCGACCTTGGAGAGCATGCCCGCGCGCTTGAGTTCACCGGCGACCGTGATCGCGTCCGCGGGTTCGGCGCGGCCGTTCAGCTCGACGATCGTGTCGAAGATCGTCTCGTGGCTGGGCTGGTAGAAGTCCTGTCCGCGTAGCATCTCGGACACCACGTTGGCGGCCTCGGTCGTCAGCATCATCGAGCCGAGGACGCTCATTTCCGCGTCGATGTCCTGCGGGGGGACGCGGTCGAACTGGTCGTCGGACATGTGATCCTCTCGGTGTCGGCTCCCGGGGACGAGGCCGGGGAAGGGCCGCGAGCGCGCGCGGCCTTGTGGATAGAGACCCTCCAGGCGAAGACTAACGCGTTGTAGGAGATTGCGCGACCGCCGATGTGCACCGGCATGTGCACAGATTGTGGATAACCTGTGCGCAACACCGAAGCCGCCTGTGCACAGCACCAAATGACGAATCTGCCAGCACAGATATGCTCATCACACTCACATCGTTGTCATTCATTGAGCCGTCTAGAATTTCCGAGTGCGCGGCTTTCCACAGGCCTGTGCACATGTTGTGGAAAAGAAACGGAGCATGTAATGGCGAGCACCCGCGAGTCCCCCGACCCGCAGCACCCGTCGGACCCCGGGCAGGCCGAGGCCTCGTCGATCCCGCGCATCACCACGCGAAGGATTCTCTCCCTGGCTCTTCCCGCCCTGGGCGCTCTCATCGCCGAACCGCTCTTCACCGTCATCGATTCGACGATGGTGGGCCACCTGGGCACGCCAGAACTGGCGGGGCTGGGCATCGCCTCGACCGTGCTCAACACCGCCGTCGGCCTTTTCGTCTTTCTCGCGTACTCGACGACCTCCCTGGCGGGGCGGCATCTGGGCGCTGGCAGGCGCGATCGTGCCATCCGCTCCGGGGTCGAGGCCATGTGGCTCGCCGGCGCCCTCGGGGTGCTCGCCGCGCTCCTCCTGGCCGTCTGTGCCTCGCCGCTGCTGTCCTGGCTGGGGGCTGACGCGGCGACCATGCCCTACGCGCTGGCCTACCTGCGTTCCTCGGCACCCGGTCTGGTCGGCATGTTCGTGGTCCTGGCGGCAACGGGAACCCTGCGCGGCCTGCAGGATACTCGCACCCCCCTGGTGGCGGCGTCCGTGGGCGCCGCGTTCAACGCCGCCGCGAACTGGACGCTCATGTACCCCCTCGGCCTGGGGGTGGCCGGATCGGGCCTGGGGACCGCCATCACGCAGAGCCTCATGGCGCTCTTCCTGGCCTGGGTGATCCTGCGTGCCGCGCGACGCGAGGGCGTCGAGCTGAGCCCTTCCGTTGCCGGGATCTTCTCCGCGGCCGCGGAGGGCGCCCCCCTCCTGGTGCGCACGCTCGCCCTGCGCGTGGCCCTCCTGGCGACCCTGAGCGCGGTGACGGCGATCTCGACGCAGGCGCTCGCCGCCCACCAGATCGTGTGGACCCTGTGGACCTTCGCCGCCTACGTCCTGGATGCTCTGGCCATAGCGGCGCAGGCGCTCGCCGGGTTCACTCAGGGCAGCGGCGAGCGGGGGGCGATGGGCCCCCTCGTGCGTCTCCTCTCCCGCTGGGGGGTCGGCTTCGGCATCGTCGTCGGCCTCGTCCTGGCGATGGCCGCACCGTGGATCACCCGCATCTTCACAACCGACACGACCGTCGTCGACTACGCGACCGTCGCCCTCATCGTCGGCGCGATCTTCCAGCCGGTCGCGGGGTACGTGTTCCTCCTCGACGGCATTCTCATCGGCGCGGGCCGGGGACGATACCTGGCCGCCGCCTCCGTCGCGAACCTCCTGGTCTACGCGCCCGTCCTGTGGTTGGTGGCCCACTCCCCCGCGCTCACCGCTCGCCCGTCCCTGGCCCTCTCGCTCGTCTGGCTGTCCTATGCCGCCGTCTACACGGGCATGCGCGCCCTGACCAACGGCCTCGGGGCACGCTCCCTCTGAGGCCCGGCCACCCCGCCGGGGGACCGCTCGCCACGCCCACCGGACCTAGCCCACACCCACCGGACCTAGCCCACACCCACCGGACCTAGCCCACGCCCACCGGACCTAGCCCACGCCCGAGGCGTGCATGCCCGTGGGCGAGGGGGCAGATCGTGAGCGATACCGCCCTGGCGGCGAGGGCCTCGGCCATGTAAAATGGGCAGCTGGACTGTCCGCATCCGCGAAGAGTCCGCCGGGCCCTCACGGGCCATACGCAACGCCCTCCTGTCACGGACCGTCCGTGACCGCGAAGACCATAGGAGGTGGGAACCAACGTGCGTAACTACGAACTGATGGTGATCCTCGATCCTTCGATCGACGAGCGCACCGTCGCCCCCACGATGGAGAAGTACCTGGCACCCGTGGGTGCGGCAGGCGGATCCGTTGAGAACGTTGATATCTGGGGCAAGCGCCGTCTTGCCTACGACATCCTCAAGCGTTCCGAGGGCATCTACGTCGTCATCGACATGACCACGACCCCCGAGGTCGCTCTCGAGATCAACCGCCGCATGGGCATCGACGAGACCATTCTCCGTACGAAGCTCCTGCGCCCCGACGCTCACTGAGCCGACACCAACCCCTCTAAGCCCGAGGAGCCGACATGGCCGGAGATACCGTCATCACAATCATCGGCAACCTGACCGCCGATCCCGAGCTGCGGTGGACGCAGTCCGGTGCAGCGGTCGCCGACTTCACGGTGGCCTCCACCCCCCGAACCTACGATCGCAACGCCGGCGAGTGGCGCGATGGCGACACCCTCTTCATGCGTTGCTCCGTGTGGCGCGACACCGCTGAGAACGTCGCCGAGTCGCTGCGCAAGGGCATGCGCGTCATTGTTCAGGGGCGCCTCACCCAGCGCTCGTACGAGACCCAGCAGGGAGAACGCCGCACGGTCGTCGAACTGCAGGTCGACGAGGTCGGCCCCTCCCTGCGCCGCGCACGCGCGCAGGTCACCCGCACCGCCCCCGCTGGCGGTGGCGGCTACCAGTCCGATAACCGCGGTCCCCAGGCAGGCCCTCAGGGCGGCGGATACGGCGGCGGCCAGGGTGGATATGGCCAGCAGGGTGGCGCCAATTACGGCGCCCCGACCGGCGGCTCCCCCGAGGACCCGTGGCGCTCTGCCCCTTCCGGCGGCGCCACATCCTTCGGCGACGAGCCCCCGTTCTAAGGTCGCGAGCTCCGGCGCCAGCGCCGGACTGCGCCACGTCGAAGACAACACGCTTGGGGCGGCATCGTCCGCCCGGATTCACTAGGAGACCATCATGGCGAAGCCCCAACTTCGCAACAAGCCCATCAAGAAGAAGGCCAACCCGCTGAAGTCGGCCAAGATCGACAAGATCGACTACAAGGACACCGCGCTGCTGCGTAAGTTCATCTCGGACCGCGGCAAGATCCGCGCTCGCCGCGTGACCGGTGTTTCCACGCAGGAGCAGCGCAAGATCGCTCGCGCCGTCAAGAACGCGCGTGAGATGGCCCTGCTGCCCTACTCCTCGACCGGCCGCTGATTAGGGAAGGACACAGCTGATATGGCTACCACGAAACTGATCCTCACCCACGACGTCCCCAACCTCGGCCACGCCGGCGAGGTCGTTGAGGTCAAGGCTGGCTACGCTCGCAACTACCTGGTTCCGCGCGGCTTTGCCGCGAAGTGGACCGCTGGCGCCCAGAAGCAGATCGACCAGATCGCCGCGGCCCGTCGCCGCCACGAGATCGCCACGATCGACGACGCTCGCGCGGTGCGCGACGCCCTGCAGGGTGGCGCCGTCGTCGAAATCACCGGCAAGGTTGGCAAGGCCGGACGCCTCTTCGGCGCCGTCTCCGCCGCTCAGATCGCTGACGCGGTCAAGGAGCAGCTGGGCCAGACCATCGACCGTCGTCGCGTCATCATCGCCTCGCCCATCAAGGCCGTCGGCGACTACACGGTGACCGTCGGCCTGCACCCCGAGGTGTCCGCGACCCTGAAGGTCCGCGTGTCCGCCACGAAGTGAAGGACCCGCGCATCGGTTGAATGCTGAGAGGGGTGGCCCCGCCGTTTGGCGGGGCCACCCCTTTTCGCGGTTGTCGCACCGAATGTGTCGCTGGGAAGCTGGTCTCTCGTCGCGCTGGCGCCGCAAACTCACTTCTCTAGGAGACGAGCAACCGCCGGGTTGCGCTGGACAGGGCGGCCGGGGTATCGAAAGGAGCGCTGCACCCGTTCGGGAGCAATACACCCGATCAGAAGGGGTGTAATGCATACGGATCGGGTGTAGCGCCAGCATCAACAAGCTTGATCGCGGGCGAGCGTGCCGGTATCGCGCGTCGGACAAAGGCACGCCGCGACCTGAAAGTGGTCAATCAACACGCTCGCCGTCCGCTGTTTCTTCGCCGCCCGACCAAACTCCGCGTGGGGGCGCGCCGTGCAAGTTGCGCAACCACCGTGGAACGCGCCCATCCGGCGCATCAGGGCCGCATCCTGGCGTTACAAGACACTCTGCACCGCAGTGCGCCAAGCACCGAACCTGTGCCCAGTGCGACCTACCCGGAGCGTCCTGCGAGCCGCGTTTATGTCGATCGGAGTGCGTGTTGCCGGTGCCGCTCAACGACAGACGGGGGCCTACGCGGCACTAACCTCTTCGGTTGCCGCCGTTGTTGTTCCCCCCGTTATTGGGGCCGTTGCCGTTGCCCGGCGGGTTCCCATTCCCGTTTCCGTTGCCGTTGTTGCCGTTTCCATTTCCGTTATTTCCGTTGCCGTTGCCGTTGTTGCCGTTCCCGTTTCCGTTGTTGCCGTTGCCCGGCTCCTCGGTGGGCGTCGCGGAGGGAGTCTCGGTGGGCGTGGGTTCGGGCGTGGGCTCGGCCGAGGACTGCGGGGCCTCACTCGTCGCGGTCGGAGCGGGCGTCGGCCCGTTGTTCTGCGCCCGGCGGCTGGAGCTCACCTTCCACGTGAAATCCGTGTCCTTCAGGTTCGCAGTCGCGGGCTTCATGTAGTCAATCCAGACGTCAACCGGCCAGTCGCCGCCGTGGAACTGGTTGACGCCACCGACGTTGTCGAGCGGAACAGAGTTGCCGTCGTCATCCGACTGGTACATCGACACGGCGGTCACCATGCCGGGAACGAAGCCGATGAACTGCGCCGACAGCTGATCCGACGAGGTCCCGGTCTTGCCCGCGGTCGTCAGGCGCGGAATGGAGCGATCGACGTTGCTGGCCGTCCCGTCGCCGCCGGTCACCGCCTCAAGCGCCGGCATGATCGAGGAGACCTCCTCCACGTCGAACACGCGCTTGGGCGTCACGTCCCCGCTGTACAGAAGCTTGCCGCGCGAATCCTCCACCTTCTTCACGATGTGCGCATTCACGCGCTCTCCGCCGTTGGCAATCGTCGAATACGCGGTCGCCAGGTCGATGTTGTGCGGAGAGGCCGACCCCAGGACGTTGAGAAGCTCGTCGTTCAGGCCCAGGGTGTCCTCGGGAATACCGGCATCGATGGCAGCCTCGAGGGTCCTCTGCGGACCCACATCCAGGTTCAGCGCGACGTACGCCGTGTTCATCGAGTACTCGGTGGCACGCACGAGCGTCACGTTCCCGAACGAGTAGCCGCCGTCGTTGGAGACCGGCACGCTCATGCCCGGGAAGTACTGCGGAGACTTACCCGAGTACGTGTCGTAGACCGATCCATCCAGGCGGGCGTTGGCCAGCAGCGCAAAGGGCTTGAACGCCGATCCGGCCATCGCGATGTCCTGAGTGACAGCGTTCTGCTGGCGCGCCAGGTAGTCGGCGCCCGCGTACTCCGCAAGGATCTCACCGGTGGCCGGATCCAAGGACGACAGGGCGACGTGCTGGTGGGTCGGATCCCATCCGCGCACCTCGTTCATGCCCTCGGCGGCGGCAACGGCCTGCTCCTGGTGCTCCTTGACAATCGTGGAGGTGATGCGCAGGCCACCCTGGCTGATCTTATCCTCATCGAACTGGCCGGACTTGATCAGCTCCGACCTCACCTGGGCCATCAGGTAGCCGTTCGTGCCGGTCATGGATTCCCTGTTGAGGGTCTCCGGGTCGATCGTCTCGGGGAACACCGCCGCATTCGCCTCGGCCTGCGACACCCAACCGTCCTCCACCATCAGGCCCAGGACCCTCTCCCACCGCTCTTTCGCCTTCTCGGGGCTGATAGCGGGATCCCATGCCGACGGCGCGGGGATGATGCCCGCGATCATCGCGGCCTCAGACAGGGTCAGGTCCTTCGCCGGATGCCCGAAATACGCCTGGGCGGCCGCGTCGATTCCATAGGCGCCGCGCCCGAAGTAAATGGTGTTCATGTAGGCGCCGATGACCTCGTCCTTGGACTTCTCTCGGTTGATCTTGATCGCCAGGACGGCTTCCTTGAGCTTGCCGCTATACGACGTGGTTTCACCGATGTAATAGCGCTCGACATACTGCTGGGTGAGCGTTGAGCCACCCTGGCGCGCGCCGCCCCGCAGGTTGTTGATGAGGGCACGGGCGATACCCTTCAGGTTCACGCCCGAATTCGTGTAGAACGTGCGGTCCTCGGAAGCGACGATCGCCTTGGAGACGTAGTCGGGCAGCGTCGACGTGTCGATGATCTGGCGGTTGATGTCGCCCAGGGTCCCGATCTCCGTCGTGCCGTCCGCGTAGTACACCGTGGTCTTCTGAGCCAGAGCCAGGTCGTCGGGAGCCGGCACGGCCAGGGTGTTGTAGAGGTACAGGAAGACACCCATACCGGCGATGAAGGCACCCAGAATGAGGGTGAGGATCGTGAAGCCAATGCGCTTGAGCCAGCGCCTCTTCTTCTTTGCGGGCCCCTTCTTGGCATCGGACGAGGCGGCCGCGGCCTTCCTGGATGCGCGCGACCCCGGAGCGGAGCGCACCGAACGCCGCTTGGGCAGGTGGCCCTGCCCCGACGCGCCCGATCCTTCCGACCCGACGATGTCGTTCCAGTCCGTATGTCCGTTGTGAGTCGCCACGTGTTCGCCCTTTCAGCGGATAAGGTTGTACCCCTAGCGTAACCGTGTTTGCGGGAAGATCCCCAAAGTATGTGCTGCGACACAGGGGGTGGGTGCGCAGCCGCTCGCCCACCCCCCGTGCGATGTCCCGCGCGTCCCGACACTCAGGACCACTGCTCCTCGGGGCGGCCAGGCTCGGCCCATCGCGTGTGGAAGACGCCTTCCCTGTCGATGCGGCGGTACGTGTGGGAGCCGAAGAAGTCCCGCTGACCCTGGATGAGGGCCGCCGGAAGGCGCGTCGCGCGAATCTGATCGAAGTACGCCAGCGAGGACGCGAACACCGGAATCGGGACTCCGGCCAGCGCGGCCTGGGAGACGATGCGACGCAGCGCGGGCGTGCACTCCTGGAAGCGGGTCGCGAAAGGCTCGGCGGCCAGCAGGAGCGGCAGGGAGGGATCGGCCTCGTAGGCGCGCGTGATGTCATCAAGGAAGGCCGCGCGGATGATGCAGCCGGCCCGCCAAATGCGGGCCAGGGCCCCCTTGTCGATGTCCCAGCCGTACTCGGCTGCCCCCGCCTCGATCTCGTCGAAGCCCTGCGAGTAGGCGACGATCTTGGAGGCGAAGAGGGCGCGTCGCACGTCCTCCACGAACGCGGCCCGGGCCTCGTCCGTCTCGATGACGAGGGGCGTGGCGTTGCCGACGAGCTTCTGCCCGGCCGCGCGCTGAGCGGGTTCACAGGAGGCGCCGCGCGCGAACGTCGCCTCGCCGATCGCGGTCACGGGGACCGCCAGATCCAGGGCGGTCTGAACCGTCCACTTGCCGGTCCCCTTCTGCGAGGCCGCGTCAACGATGAGATCGACGAGGGGCACCCCCGTGGACGCGTCCACCTGGCGTAGGACCTCGGCCGTGATCTCGATGAGGTAGGAGTTGAGTTCGCCCTCGTTCCAGGCCGCGAAGATGTCCGCGATCTGCGCGGGAGTGGCCCCCAGGCCCTCGCGCAGGAGGGTGTACGCCTCGGCGATCACCTGCATGTCGGCGTACTCGATGCCGTTGTGAACCATCTTGACGAAGTGGCCCGCGCCGTTCGCCCCGATGTACGTGCAGCAGGGGACGCCCTCGTAGGTGGCGGAGATCGCCTCGAACATGGGGCCGAGGCGTTCGTAGGAGGCCCGGGTCCCACCCGGCATGATGGACGGCCCCCACAGGGCGCCCTCCTCGCCGCCGGAGACGCCTGCGCCCACGAAGTGCAGGCCGCGCTCGGCCGCCCACTTCTCGCGGCGGATCGTGTCGGCGAACAGCGAGTTGCCGCAGTCGACGATGATGTCGCCCTCGTCCATGAGCGCGGCGAGCTGTTCCATGACGGCATCCGTCGCGGGGCCCGCCTGCACCATGATGATGGCCACGCGGGGTGCGCGCAGGGATGCGACGAAGTCCTCCAGGGTCGAGGAGGGAACGAAGGTCGCCTCCTCGCCGTGCTCGGCCATGAGCTTATCGGTGCGGGCGGGGGTGCGGTTGAAGACGGCTGTCGCGTAGCCGTTGCGGGCCAGGTTGCGGGCCAGGTTCGCTCCCATCACGCCCAGTCCGTACACGCCGATGTCGGCCGACGCCTTCTCGGGGGTAAACGTGCTCATCGGGAGAGCCTCCTTAGGAATCGTTCGGTTGTCACCAGCCTACGGCGGGGCACCGAGGGGCGCACCGCGCGCAGGCGTGAGGATGGTCGCGCGGATGCGCCGCGAGCGGCCCCTACTGGGCCTCGCGCGCGGCCTTCGCCGCCGCCTTGCGCGCCTTCTTCTGCGCGACCTTCTCCTCCCAGCGGGCCTGCTGCGCCTGGTACTCTTCGGCCAGGGCGCGCACGTCCTCCGACGCCCACCAGCGGAGCAGGGCCTCGCGCGCGGCCTCCTCGCCCAGCGGCCCGCGCTCCATGCGTAGCTCCAGCAGGTAGTCGCGGGCGATCTTGACGGCGCGGGAGGGCCGCAGGCCCAGGATCTCCATGATCTGGTCGCCGTCGAGGTCGGGGCGGATCGCGTCCAGCTCCTCCTGCTCGCGCAGGGCCGCGATGCGCGCCTCGAGGTCGTCGTAGGCCGCGGACAGGTAGGCGGCCTTGCGACGGTTACGCGTCGTGCAGTCGGCGCGCGTGAGGCGATGCAGCCTCTCCAAAAGGTCCCCCGCGTCCGCGACGTAGCGCCGCACGGCGGAGTCCGACCAGGCGGCCTCCCCGTAGCCGTGGAAGCGCAGGTGAAGGGCGACCAACGTCGAGACGGCCTCGATGGTCGCCTTGTCGAAGTGCAGGGCCTTCATCCGCTTGCGGGTCATCTTCGCGCCGACGATCTCGTGGTGGTGGAAGGACACCGACCCGTTGGCCTCAAAGCGACGGGTGGCGGGCTTGCCGACGTCGTGCATGAGGGCCGCGAAACGCAGAACGAAGTCCGGGGCGGGGACAGGCCCGTCGGGTCCGGTCTCCAGGTCCATCGCCTGTTCGACGACGGTGAGCGTGTGCTCGTAGACGTCCTTGTGGCGCCTGTGTTCGTCGACCGTGGACACGAGGGCGGCAACCTCGGGCAGGACGATGTCTGCGACGCCCGTGTGGACCATCAGCTCGATGCCGCGACGCGGGTAGGGCGAGATGATGAGGCGTTCGAGCTCGGCGCGGATGCGCTCCGCCGAGACGATCTCCAGGCGCGAGGCCATGGTCTCCATGGCGTTCATGACGTCTTCGTCGACGTCGAGGCCCAGCTGTGCGCTGAACCTGGCCGCCCGCATGATGCGCAGGGGGTCGTCGTCGAAGGACTGCTCGGCGGACACGGGGGTACGCAGGTTTCCGGCGGCCAGGTCGGTCAGGCCGGCGCAGGGGTCGACGAGCGCCATCTGCGGCAGGCGCATCGCCATGGCGTTGACCGTGAAGTCTCGACGCGTCAGGTCGCCCTCGAGCGTGTCGCCGAAGGTGACCTCGGGCTTACGCGAGCCAATCTCGTACTCGTCGGTGCGGTAGGTCGTCACCTCGACGACAACGTCCCCTCGCCGCCCGCCGATCGTGCCGAACTCCTTGCCGATGTCCCAGGTGGCGTTGCCCCACCGGGACAGCAGCTCCTCGGTGCGCTCCGGGCGCGCGGAGGTCGCCATGTCGAAGTCGTGGGGCGTCACCCCCAGGAATGCGTCGCGCACAGGCCCCCCGACGAGCGCCAGCTCCTCCCCGGCGTCGCGAAAAATCGTGCCGAGTTCCATAATCGCGGGCGGGAGCGCGGCGAAGGTCCTCGTGGCGTTCGCCATGAGGGTAGGAATGTCCGTTGTTTCGCCGTTTTGCGCGCTCACGGTGCCGTTTCTGGGGGAGGCTGACTGAGTACTCATCGCCCCTAAGCATGCCAGGAAAGCCCCCTGGTCGACTACCGGGGGCCACCCAACGGCTACAGTGGAGTCATGCCTGCACGTTCAGTTGACCGCCGAGCCGGGGTGCCCAGACCCCCGCGTCGGTCCGCTTCTGTGCGCGTAGGCCGCTCCCACCTGCCGATTTCCGCCGAAACCAGCGCGGGTGGCATCGTCGTTGACGTGCGTGACGGAATTCCCTATGCCGCGTTGATCGCCCGGCGCAACCGGGCGGGCCGCGTCGAGTGGTGCCTGCCCAAGGGCCACCTGGAGGGTTCGGAGACCCCCCAGCAGGCGGCGCTGCGCGAGGTCGCCGAAGAGACCGGCATTCACGGGCGCATCATCCGTCACCTTGCCTCGATCGACTACTGGTTTTCTGGCAACGATCGCCGCGTCCACAAGGTCGTTCACCACTACCTCATGGGCTACGAGTCGGGGACCATCTCCGTCGACGGCGATCCGGATCACGAGGCCGAGGAGGCCGCGTGGGTCCCCCTGAGGGACGTGTCGCGCCAGCTGGCCTACCCCAACGAGCGCCGCATCGTGCGCATCGCCTTGGACCTGCTGTATCGGGATGGCCGTGAGTAGGCGGGCGGCATGGCTTGCCGCCCTGTGCGCGGTGATTGCGCTTCCCTTCGGTCTCGGTGTTGGCGAGGCCGGGGCCGCCCCGGTGCCCGCTTCGGCGTCGGGGTCGGGCGAATCGCGTCCTGCCGTCATGGGTCCGGCGTCCACGGAGTCGGGGCTATCCGTTTCGATCGATTCTCTCTCGCCGAGAATCATCACGAACGAGGGCGAGCTAGTCGTCTCCGGCACCGTACGCAACGCGTCCCCAACGACGCTCGCGTCCGTGTCCCTTGAGGTCTTTGTGGCCAACGAGACGCCCATTTCCGTCGCCGCGCTGACGACCGCGCTGACCGAGGATGAACCCGACGCCACGCACGCGGCCTCGACATCGCTGTCCAACGTGGCCAGGGGCGCCACCGTCGCCTTCGAGATCCGCATCCCCACCTCCGCGCTGCCGCTGACCGACACCGAGGAGTGGGGGCCTCGAGTGGTCACCGTGACCGCCACCTCCGGCGAGTACTCGGGCAAGGACCGTTCCATCATCGTGTGGGATTCGGGGACGCAAGTCTCCGCGTCGCGTGTCACCACGCTCGTCCCGTGGACGTCGGCCAGCGCCTCTCAGGACCAAGCCGAGCGCTCGGCGGTGCTCACTCTTGCCGCAACCGCGGGCGTGACTCTCGCCGTCGATCCGCTCCTGATTCCGCGCGGCCCGCAGCCCACGGCCTCGCCGAGCCCGTCTCCCGCGCCCGAGCCGGGCCAGTCTGGCCAATCCGGGGGCGACGCGCAGTCCGACTCGCCGACGGCCTCACCGAGCGCCACGCCCTCCCCCACCCCGACGCCCGCGCCCACCGCGACGGATCCAGCGGTACGCTCACGCGACCTCCAGTCGGAGGCCTTCGTGTCGGCCTTCATGTCGGCCGCGACGGAGGTCGTCGCCTTGCCCGAGGGCGATGCCGACCTCGGCGCCCTCGCCCTGTCGAGCAACTCCGACTTCTGGGCGCGCGCAACTCACTCGATCGGGAGCTTCCCCGCGACGCCTCGCGAGGCCGGCTGGGTGGCCCCCACGCCCTCCGCTTCCGCCCCCACGCCCTCCGCTTCCACCCCCACGCCGGCTCCCTCCGCTTCCGCCACCCCATCGCCCGACTCGCCGTCGCC
>ERZ772807.361-NODE-361-length-28188-cov-5.622827_pt1 | contig 28188 bp, 23 predicted proteins | sample MGYA00511472_ERZ772807 | MGnify/ENA primary metagenome ERZ772807 (study PRJEB29015, sample SAMEA2737947) | human oral metagenome | biome: human oral; feature: human-associated habitat; material: dental | place: China | collected 2039 ... | reverse complement strand
GAAAGTCGGGGCTTTGTGCAAAAAAGAGAGTGTGTTCATTTTGACACACCCTCTTGTTCTTATATAATCCATAGAGCTTAATGATGCTTCTTTACACAGTATAGGTTTCTTGTCGAAATTCCCCATCAATACAGTACTTACCTAAGTTTATTGTTTACCATACGGTACATATACTGATAAATAATTGCCTTTAATTCGCGTTCCATCTGTGCTTGTTCGGGTACTTTGCCTACGAGATTGTGCTGCATAAGCAGGTCTTTCAGACTGTAAATGCCTGTTACTCGGTTGCCGTCGAACTGCATTGTGTAGCCGTTCTTCGTGTATTGGTACACTCCGTTGATATAGTTGAGCGCATAAGTCTGCTGCGGTGGCGTGTTGAGAAGGTCGCAACCAAACGAGAGATAAGGTTTGTTGTAGCCTAAAATGCCGAAGACGGTCGGCATAATGTCTGTTTGCTGTGCGATGCCGGCACGCTTTCCGGATTTTATTTTGCCCGATGGGTCGTAGAGAATGAAGGGTGCACTGAACTCGCCAATGTCGGTTTTGTATTGTTGGTGGTTGCTTTGGTTGGTGTGGTCGCTTACCAATATAAAGATGGTATTCTTGAACCAAGGTTGCTTTCGGGCACTTTCAAAGAAACGGCCGATAGCCATATCTGTGTAACGAATGCACTTGTGGATAGGCAGCTGCCCTTCTTTGAATTGGTCTTTGTATTTGTCTGGCACGACAAAGGGGTGATGACTTGAGACTGTAAACAAAGCCGTCATAAACGGTTGCTTCATTTCGCCCATCTTTGCGCAATAGTATTGCAGGAAAGGTTCGTCCCAAATGCCCCAGTTTCCATCGAAGTCGGCATCGCCTCCGAAACGTTTGTCCTGCGCATAATCCTGTCTGCCATAGTATTTTTGAAAACCTATCTTGTTGGCAAAGGCAAGGAAACCCATTGAACCGCGGTTGGCTCCGTGGAAGAAAGCTGTTTGATAGCCCCACTTTGAAAGGTGTCCCGGAATGCCTGTGTAGTCGTTCATAGAAGCGGGAGTCAGTATGAAGGGTTCTATGAACATCGGAATGCCGCACAAGGAAGAAGGCATTCCGTCGATGCTTTTGTGTCCGTTGGCATACGAATACTCAAAAACGGTGCTTTCCTTGATAAGTTTATCTACGTTTGGTGTGTAGCCTTTGTAGTGTCCGCCTTCGAGTTGTGTGTTGTACGCACCAATATATTCGCGTCCAAAACTTTCAACAATCAGTATGACAACATTCTTTTTGTTGGCTTTTACTTCTGCATTGGGCGTATGAATGGGATTGAAAAACTTTGCAGATGCATCGAGAGAAGCAAAGGTTGCGGGCACTTTGAAAATGCTTTTGCCGATGGTTCGCATCAGTGCGAAAGGGGTATTCAGCACCAAAGCGCACTCGATGGGGCGTTTCACATATTCGTTGGCATTGCTAATTGTTATAGGGCGCACTCCACTTTGCAGTCCGCCACGTGCTCCGCCCACACAAATGACAGCGGCAAGTGCCAACGATAGGAAGTTGATTCCTGCAAATTGCCACTTTGTTTGAGGCGTATTGAAGTTGGAAGCGTTGCTCTTAGGCATTCTGTAAAGCTTGTACATACCCCATGTTGCGACTATGAAAAGCAACACGAAATACCAATGGTTCACAACTTCTGTGGTGAAAATGCTTCCTAAGTTGTTCTCGTTGTCGAACTCTCGGAATACACTTGTTGTGGTTCGGCGCAGCGTAAAGGGGAAGTAGACGGCGTCGCAGAGGTTTAAGAACAAGCCAATGGCATTCACGACGACGAACAACCAACGGCAGAAACGATGATAAGCACCTGTTTCTTTTAGCCAAAGCGGGAACAGCATCAGCAGAATGTAGAGTGCATTGCTGTACACAAGGGCTGTGGTGTCGAACATTAAGCCGCCTCGGAACATTCTTATCAAATGCCCAAAACTTAACCCTTCTTTAAAGAAAGAATAGTTTTCAAGCAGATAAGCCACGCGGGCAACAAAGTAAACCAAATATGCCAACACAACATTTGCAACCAAAGAGAACAATGGTTGTAAATGTTGTGTTGGCATACTTTTCTTGTTTGATGCTGTCATTGAATTATATTTCTTGCATATCGTGCAGCTTCTTGTAATATCCGTTGAGCTGCATTAACTCGTCGTGTGTACCTCTTTCCACGATTTCTCCTTCGTGCATGACGCATATTTCGTCGGAGTTCTTAATGGTTGAAAGGCGGTGTGCCACTGCAATTGTCGTGCGCGTCTTCATCAATTTGTAGAGCGCGTCTTGCACCAAGCGTTCGCTTTCGGTGTCGAGAGCCGACGTTGCCTCGTCAAGAATAAGGATAGGGGGGTTCTTTAGAATGGCGCGGGCAATGCTGACACGCTGCCGCTGTCCGCCTGACAGTCTGCCACCACGGTCGCCAATGTTTGTTTCGTAGCCTTTTTCAGTCTGCGAGATAAAGTCGTGGGCGTTTGCAATCTTCGCAGCCTCAACGATGCCGTTGTCGTCAGCCGCCACTCCGAAAGAGATGTTGTTCTTGAATGTATCGTTAAAAAGAATGGCTTCTTGGTTCACATTGCCGATAAGGTGGCGCAAATCGTGCAGTCCGAGTTCTTTTATATTGATGCCGTCAATCAGTATTTCGCCTTCTTGCACATCGTAATAGCGAGGAATAAGGTCGAGCAATGTAGACTTTCCGCTACCACTTTGTCCAACAAGTGCAATGGTTTTGCCTTTGGGAATAATCAAATTAATGTTACGCAAAACCCACTTTGGCTCTGTTGTTCCGTCTTCTTTTATAATCGTATCGTATGCAAAACTGACGTTACGGAACTCTATTTGGTGGTTGAAAGCCTCAATATGTTTGGGTTGTTCCACTTCTTTAATGGTGTTTTCTGCCATCAATATCTTGTCGATTCGTTCCATTGAAGCCAATCCTTTCGCAATACTGTAGCCTGCTTTCGATATTTCTTTCAGCGGATTGAGAATGCTATACAGAATAACAAGATAGTATATAAAGGTTGGACCGCTTATGACGGGAGACTCTCCTAATACGAGCGTACCGCCAAACCACAGCACAACGATAATCATAATGGTGCCAAGAAATTCGCTCATGGGGTGCGCCATCTGCTGTCGAATGTTCACGCGCATAATGTCGTTGCGGTACATAGAGTTTACTTTCTGAAACCTTTGGTTCATCATACCCTCTGCACAGAAAGCCTTGATGATGCGCAAACCGCCCAAAGTCTCTTCTACCTGGCTCATCGTATCGCTCCAAAGGGCTTGTGCCGTAATGCTGCTTTGCTTTAATTTCCTGCCCACAATGCCCATAAACGATGCGAAGAGTGGAACGAAAAGTAGGGTGAAAATCGTCAGTTGCCACGAAATAACCATCAAAGTAATGAAGTAAATCAGTACAAGAATAGGGTTCTTAAACAGCAAATCGAGCGAAGACATAACAGAAGAGTCCACTTCTTGCACGTCGCCGCTCATTCTAGCAATAATATCTCCCTTTCGTTCTTCGCTGAAAAAGCTAAGCGAAAGCGACGTTATCTTTTTGTATAGTTGGTTACGAATGTCGCAAACGACGCCCGTTCTGACAGGAATGATAGAAGCTGAAGACAAGAAATAGGCACCCGTTTTCAGGAAAGTCATAAAGCCCATTATGAGTCCAATGATGAGCAATGTCGTCGTTGGTCCCCAATCTGCGATGAACATCTGCGTGTAGTAGTCGGCATTGTTAGCCAAGACATCTTTCAAAGAACCGTCGCTCAATGCCATTACATGGGTTGCCTTCGCTCCTGTGTTTACTTTGAACAGTATCTGGAGCAACGGAATGAGTGCTGCAAACGAAAAGATGTTCAGTAAAGCAGACAGGATATTGAAGGTAACCGACCATACAAGATACTTCTTATAAGGTGGAACAAATCTGCGCAATATTTGGAGAAACTCTTTCATAACTTACATTTGTTGAAACATCTCAGACTTATTCTACTACTTCTCCAATGAGGGTTGCCGAACTTGAATCCGTGATACGCACTCGAACCGTCTCCCCAATGTGATGCTTGCCGCGTGGAATAATGACGGCTTTGTTTTGCTCGGTGCGTCCCATAAGCTGCTCGCGGCTGCGTTTGCTGAAGCGTTCTATCAGCACATCGAACTCTTTTCCTTCGTCTTTCTTGTTCTGGATAGCCGAAATCTCGGTCTGAAGTTTTATGAGTTCATTCAGACGGCGTACCTTTTCCTCTTCCGAAATGTTATCGGGCAAATGCTTTGCTGCATAGGTTCCGGGGCGTTCTGAATATTTGAACATAAAGGCAGAGTCGAATTGGCATTCACGAACCAGCGATAGTGTGAGCTCTTGGTCTTCCAACGTTTCGTTGTGGTAGCCCACAAAGATGTCGGTTGTGAGTCCGCAGTTCGGAATAATTCGGCGAATGGCTGCCACTTTCTCCAAGTAGTCTTCACGAGTATACTTGCGGTTCATATTCTTCAGCACGGTGTTGCTACCGCTTTGTGCAGGGAAATGGATATGGTTGCAGAGGTTTGGCTCATCGGCTACTGCGTGCAGAATATCCTCCGTCATATCTTCGGGATTGGAAGTAGAGAAGCGCACACGCATATCGGGCACGCTTTGTGCCACCTTGCGCAGCAGTTCGGCAAACGATGTTCCGTTTTCCGGGCGTTTTCCGTTGGGCAATAGTCCGTAGGAATTTACGTTCTGACCTAACAGTGTAACCTCCTTGAAGCCTCTGTCGTGCAGGTCTTTCACCTCACGCAATATGCTTTCCACGTCGCGCGAGCGTTCTCTGCCTCGTGTAAACGGCACGATGCAATAGTGGCAGAAGTTGTTGCAGCCACGCATAATGCTCACGAAGCCCGATACACGATTGCCGCCGATGCGCTGTGGCACGATGTCGCGGTAGGTTTCGGTGGTAGAAAGGTCTACGTCCATTGCGTTGTGTCCGTTTTCGCAGCGTGCTATCATCTCGGGCAAGTTCAGATACGAGTCGGGTCCGCAAACCAAATTGGCATGATGGTTCTCTATCAAATCCTTGCGGACACGCTCTGCCATGCAGCCCAATACGCCGAGAATGACCTCACGTCCTTTTCGTTTTTCGGCGTAAAGTGTTTCCAGACGGTTGTAAATCTTGTTTTCTGCGTTCTCTCGTATGGAGCAAGTATTGAGGAAAATAGCGTCAGCCTCGTCTTCATTCTCACACACATCGTATCCTGCCATCTTCATCACGGAAGCAACAACTTCCGAGTCTGCCACATTCATCTGGCAGCCGTATGTCTCTATATAGAGTTTTTTCATCAACTTTCCTTCTTGTTTTCTCAGCGTGCAAAGGTACGTATTTGTTGGCAGATTAGCAAGCAATTGCGCATTACTTATCGTAGTGAGAACTCTAAAAATGGGACGCCAATTGTCGCAACGGGGTTACGGCAATCGTCGCTACGGGGTTACGGCAATCGTCGCTACGGGGTTACGACAATCGTCGCTACGGGGTTACGGCAAACGCCGTTACGGAACAGATAGACATGGCTGCTCTCCAACGCCGCAAACAACGGTGTTCTGATGATTGGGAAACGCCTGACTCGTGGTTGCTGTAGCTAAGCTGATGGGCTACGTTGGCTTGCAGTTTGGCAAACAATATAAATGTAGACAAAACCATATCAAAGTCTTTCTTCTTGCACCACAAAACGACAGGTACTACACATTGTTCTTAAAACTTTTATTACCTTTGTCGCTGTTTTATAATTTATCCCTGTCTTATATATGATACGACAAGACTATTTTCTACGACTGCTGGAAGAGTTTGCTACTGCGCTTGCCACAATGATGAAGAAAAAGGAAGACGAGCGCGACGACAGTCTGAAAGATTTGTACCGACAATATGTTGGCGACTATACGCTTCTGCGCAACATGAGTGTGGACGAACTTATTGCTTACGCTGCGAACGAATGGGACGATAAGGAAAGGACAGACCGCTTGGAAATGGTGGCTGAACTTCTGTATGCCGAAGGCAGCTACAAAGTAAACCCTTTGCGCAACATGTTGCTCGAAAAAGCCTATCTGCTGTTTGCATACGTAGACGAAAAGCAAAGCGTTTACTCGATTGAAAGGAAGACGAAAATAGCCAGGTTGTACAGCATCTTGCACGAGCAGGCAAACCAATCGTAACGTTTCCTGAGCCAATGAAAATAACGCTTGAACAGCTATCGGTGGGCTATAAAGGCTTTTCGCCCGTAGTAACCGGCATAAATGTAGAAATAAAGAGTGGCGAGCTTACCTGTCTGATAGGTCCGAACGGCATCGGCAAGTCTACCTTGCTGAAGACATTGACTGGCTTTCTGCCCAAACTCGGCGGACGGCTTCTGCTCGATGGGCGCGACATCGACTTGCTTTCGCAGCGCGAACGTGCGAAATACATCAGCATCGTGCTTACATACAAGGCCGATGTGCAGAACCTTAGCGTTGCCGAAATGGTGGGAATGGGGCGTATGCCCTACACGGGCTTCTGGGGAAAGCTCAACGCCAACGACCGAGAAATTGTGGCTGAAGCCATCAATATGGTAGGTATCAACCATCTGAAAGACAGAATGGTGCAGACACTGTCCGACGGCGAACGACAGAAAGTAATGATTGCGAAAGCGTTGGCGCAGCAAACGCCCATCATTTTGTTAGACGAACCCACGTCGTTCTTGGACTTTCCGTCGAAGGTGGAAATGCTGCAACTGCTCCATCGTTTGGCAAAGGAAACCGACAAGGTGGTGTTTCTTTCCACACACGATTTGGAATTGGCCCTCCGCATTGCCGACCGCTTAGTGGAACTAAACAAAAATGGACTGCACATAGTTCCGGCTCGACAAGTGAAAGACGAAATAAACAAACTGCTGGAATAACGTGGCAAAAGCACTGGAAAACAAATAAATGCTGTCCTAATCAATTCACTCTTAAATAAATTGCAACCTAACAAAAAGAAAGTGCACCACACTGGCACACTTTCCTGTGAGATAGTTTAAAGAAAGCAGACTATGGAACTATTATCTTTTCAGATTTAATACTTCCATCTACCATTCTTACACTCTTAATATAAATGCCTCTCGTTGGCTTTACAACTCTGCGACCACTCAAATCGGTGTAGAATGTTTCGCCAGTTGCAACATCGGTAACACCATTAACGCTCGAAACAGTTGTACCATCACTGTACACAATGTCGGTAACAAGTCGGTTGTTGCCGTCTTGATAGAACGCTTGTACACCTATTCTTTTTGCTTTCTCGTAAATCATTATGGCATGCGCATTGCCGTGATTCTCAAAGTCGTAGCGAGTCTTATCAGAAAAATCGATAGGGATATCCGTTATCTCTGCATTCAGCCACGGATAAACAGATGGGGTGAAGGTGTACTTCTTATCGTCGAGATAAATGTTGTAATAAACGTTTTTCGAGTTCATGAAACTACCTTTCTCATTGTATCGGTCAAGGCTGAAAACAAATCTTTTCGTATCTCCGCCCATATCTTGTATTACTGAGAATATAGGATTCTTCGGTCGTCCTACATTTTCAACCCATGGACGGAACGAAGGTTCCATCATTACTTGCATTTCCAAATCTATAAGGCGATAGCCGTAGTTTGCCATAAAGCCGTGTTCAGGACAGGTGAACGACTGGTTGTTGCGGTCGTAGTTGAAAGTAACAGATGGCAGCGACTTGTAATCGGTCGTACCTTCTTGCGAGTTGTAACTGACATCAGCAGGCATTACCCACTTATAAGCATGCTTGGTTGGGAACAATCCCATAAATTGCGTGTTTTTGAAAACGACCTTATCGTCCTCAATGTCGCCTCTCACCCAGGCATCGGGCAAGTCGGCGTCTATATTATTAACGTAAATATGGTTGTCTTCAAACACTACTTCAGACATACGTTCGAATATTTCTCTGCCACCATTGTTGAATGAAAAGATGTATTTCTTAGCATTTGCTGTAGATGATGGGACCATATTTGTATAGTTGCAGATGACAGATGAAGAGACTAAATCGCCAATGCCATTCCAGTCGCCGTCAGCGCTCGTCATTCCAATCAGAACATCATTCTCGGTCTTGATAAGCGAGTCGTTGCGCCACACAAACTTAATGGTCTGCGACTTAGGGTCTTTTACATATTGGTTGTTACCGTCTACTATTTCAAAGTTCATTCTAGTTGCATAGTACTTAATGTCGTTGTCGTTGACATAGATAAGTTGCGGAAGCTCAACGGCAATCGTATCGCTCACCGTTCTCTTTCCTTTAATCCACGAATTGGTAGGGAAGAAAGTCATCGGGTTCTGAATATAAAATGTTCCGTCGTCGGCAATCACAACGTCGCGTGCCACACCATCTTTCTTGCCGTCGAATATCAATCCCCACATCGAATAGAATCCTTCGGCATAGCTATAAAGGTTCTTATAGACTTTCCCTTTGGGCTGCGTAACAATCATCTCTTCTTTCTCAGAAGTTTTTACCATGTGATTGGACTGATTTAGAACTTTTCCCCAGTTATTCTGTTTCTGGGCTTGCACTCCCATTGTTACCAACAATGAGAAGCAAAGAATAGTAATGTTTTTTCTCATAAAGTTTTGTAAAAAATAATAGTTTATGCTAATGTAACTTCGTCTGCAAATATAGCCATTTAATAGTTAAAGTGCAAATAAACGAAGCAAAAAATAAAGATATAATCCACAAACATTTAGAAACATCACCTTTATGTAAGGTGTTGGTTGCCAAAAGTTACAAAGTTTTTAGTACCTTTGCACCCAAATATAAATAAACAAACGATATGAAGATAGAAGACCAGATAACCGCTGCGGCATTGGCAGCCGTAAAAGAACTGTACGGTGCAGAAATTCCAGCACAGATGATACAGTTGCAAAAAACAAAGGCAAACTTTGAAGGCAACCTTACGTTGGTAACGTTCCCATTGCTGAAGACTTCTCGAAAAAGCCCCGAAACTACAGCACAAGAAATAGGCGAGTATTTAAAAGCAAACTGCAAGGCGATTGCCGACTTCAATGTTGTAAAGGGGTTCCTGAACCTTGTCATTGCCCCTGCAGCGTGGATAGGACTTCTTAACGATATTCACGCCGACGAGAAGTTTGGCGAACAGCAAGTAACGGCAGACAGTCCGCTCGCCATGGTGGAGTATTCGTCGCCCAATACCAACAAACCGCTCCACTTGGGGCATGTGCGCAACAACCTTTTAGGTTGGTCGTTGTCGAAGATTATGGAGGCTAACGGCTACAAAGTGGTGAAGACCAACATTGTGAACGACCGTGGTATTCACATCTGTAAGTCGATGCTTGCGTGGCAGAAGTGGGGCAACGGCATCACACCAGAGCAGGCAGGAAAGAAGGGCGACCACCTTATTGGGGATTTCTATGTTCTTTTTGATAAACATTATCGTGCAGAAGTAGCAGAACTAACAGCAAAATTTAGAGAAGAAGGCTTAGACGATGAGGCTGCAAAGGCAAAAGCCGAACAAGAATCGCCATTGATGAAAGAAGCTCACGAAATGTTGGTGAAGTGGGAAGCAAACGACCCTGAGGTACGTGCGTTATGGGAGAAGATGAACAGCTGGGTATATGCAGGCTTCGACGAAACCTATAAGGCACTCGGCGTGGGCTTCGACAAGATATATTACGAAAGCAACACCTACCTCGAAGGAAAGAAAAAGGTGGAAGAAGGATTGGCTAAAGGCTTGTTCGTGCGCAAGGACGACAACTCTGTATGGGCTGACCTGACCAACGAGGGCTTAGACCAAAAGCTGCTTTTGAGGAGCGACGGCACGTCGGTGTATATGACACAGGACATCGGAACTGCTGAAATGCGTTTCAAGGACTATCCTATCGACAAGATGATTTATGTCGTAGGCAACGAGCAGAACTACCATTTCCAAGTGCTTTCCATTCTTTTAGACCGCCTCGGCTTCAAGTGGGGCAAGGATTTGGTGCACTTCTCTTACGGTATGGTGGAACTTCCGAACGGCAAGATGAAGAGCCGTGAGGGCACAGTGGTAGATGCCGACGACCTCATAGCTTCGATGATACAGAACGCCCGTACGCTTAGCGAGGACAAGGTGAACAAGTTGGAAGACATTACCGAAGCGGAAAAGAACGAAATTGCACGCATCGTGGGTCTGGGTGCGCTGAAGTATTTCATTCTGAAAGTAGACGCACGAAAGAATATGCTCTTCAATCCGGAAGAGTCAATCGACTTCAACGGCAACACGGGTCCGTTCATTCAATATACCTACGCACGTATCCGCAGCATTCTCCGCAAGGCTGCTGCACAAGGCATCGCTATTCCGACGGCAGTTGCCGACAATGCTCCGATGAACGAAAAGGAGATTGCACTCATTCAGAAGATGAACGATTTTGGTGCAGCCGTAGCACAGGCAGGCATCGATTACAGTCCGAGCGGCATTGCGAACTACTGCTACGAGCTTACAAAAGAGTTCAACCAGTTCTACCACGATTACAGTATTCTGAACGCAGACACCGAAGACGAAAAGACCACACGCCTTGTCTTGGCGCAGAATGTAGCGAAAGTAATCAAGAACGGTATGGAACTTCTCGGAATAGAAGTGCCAGAACGTATGTAAACTCAATTTATTTCCCTCTCTTTTCAGAGAGAGGAAAATTCTTTTATCGTATGGTCTTAATGCATTCGACGCCTATTCTACACAATTGAAATATTAATAGTAAAGTTATGAAAAAAGTATTTTTAGCCTTTCTTTTCGTTTCTTTTGCAGCTTTTTCTTGCAATTTGAAGACGCAAAAAGCAGAAACATCGAAAAAGGCTGGGGCTTTGAAAGAAGTAAAAACATCAAAGAAAGCAGAGGTTCCAAAAGCAGTAGAAGCACCCAAAAGCATAGATACGCCAAAAGGTATCGATGTGGAATACATCAATGCCGTGGATAAGTTAATGGAGGTATCAGGTGCCAAAACTACATTGAAAGCACAATTCCCTGTTATTATGAGCAATCTTAGAGAAATGCTGAAAGGTATTCCTGACGATGTGTTTGCCAAGATAGAGTCCAAGTATCAAGAGATTTTTCTTAAAAGAATGACAGAATTTTATGCGCCGATTTACAATCGTTACTTTACGTTAGAAGATATAAAGGAATACATTGCCTTTTATGAAACCAACTTAGGACGTAAAGTAGCAAGAACAAATCCTTCGTTAATGAACGACCTTTATCAGGCGGGGCGGCAAGTAGGAATGGCAATAGCCCAAAGCGTTGTTGAAGAATTGAAAGCTGAGGGATTCGAGACAAAGGGCTTATAAAATCTTCTTCTGCCCCTGTCGGGAGTGAAAACGTAACGTTGCCGCGACCATTTGTTTTACACATTATCATGTATAAGCCGATGAAACTACAAAACCCACCCGAGAACAGACACGACACCGTGTTGCCTCTGCCCTTGTGTGTAAAGGCAAATGCGTGGGCGGTAGATGCTGCGTGTTCGGGAAATCCGGGACCAATGGAGTACCAATGCATCGACCTTGCTACGGGGCAGCGCATCTTTCATTTCGGTCCGACGATGGGAACGAACAACATCGGCGAGTTTCTGGCAATTGTCCATGCGCTGGCATTGATGGAAAAGCAAGGCATTAAAGACAAGATAATCTACAGCGACTCGTACAATGCCATCTTGTGGGTGAACAAAAAGAAGTGTAAAACCACCTTGGAGCATAACGAAACGACCGCCAGGCTGCACAATATCATAGCACGGGCAGAACAGTGGTTGCGCACCCACAGTGTAACCACGCCCATTATAAAGTGGGAAACAAAGGAGTGGGGAGAAATTCCTGCCGACTTCGGTCGCAAGTAACATAGTTTTTGGAGTGAGTGCAGCGTGTTTCTTCCAATCACCAATGGCAGGTAGGGACGTTATTTTTTACGCTCCTGACACCGAAGAAGCTGCAATGTGGATAGGTGGAAAGTGATAAATAAAGCCCTTACAATACGTCCGCATATTCGAGCGCATATAGGTTGGTTTTACAAAGGAATTGCTTTGATTTTGTAAAGACAATTTTATTGAAAACAGTAAATTCGTTCTGGCGTTGCAAAAGCAGCTGTTTCGTGATGCAAAACCTACGCTTTTACCGTGCAAAACAGCCGCTTTTGGAATGCAAAACAATAGATTTTGCAAAATGTTGATAACAAGGTGGTTGCATGATAGTTGCGCTTGCAATAAATCTTTACACATTTTCCGTCTTTTTCCTGCTTATACGATAAGAAGTATTGCTGTGTTTTAAGTATGGGAGAACAGCAATAACAGCTCTTTAAAAATGTTGTTGGAAGAATCTGTAATTTGTCGTTCTCTGTTTCAGCGGTATAAAAAAAGTGATAGCTAAATGCAGCTATCACTCTAAATCTATATGCTCTACTTGAATATCTTCGGTAATAAATATGCGTGCAGCCTCTTTAAATTTATCTGCATTTTCGGTGGTATAATAACGTACTGTTCCGTTTTTGGTGCAACGAGCGTCCATATCGGTGTGGCGGGCAAGATAGTCTTTCAGACTTTCGGCTACATATTCACCTTGCGATACAATCTTTACGCCTTCGGGAACGTATTGTTTTATTTTCGGCATAAGAATGGGATAGTGTGTGCAACCCAATATGAGCGTATCGATGTCGGGGTCTAACCATAAGATGTGATCGATTCTCTTTTTTACAAAATAGTCAGCACCTGCACCGGTGGCTTCGTTGTTCTCAACTATTGGAACCCATAATGGACACGCTACTCCCGTAACACTTAATTCAGGCCACAGCTTGTTTATTTCTATGTTGTAGCTATCGCTTTTGATTGTTCCTGGTGTAGCAAGAATACCAACGTGCTTGGTTTCGGTAAGTTTTCCTACTACTTCGGCTGTCGGGCGTATAACTCCAAGTACACGGCGAAGTGGGTCGATGTTGGGCAAATCGTTTTGCTGAATGCTGCGAAGTGCTTTTGCCGAGGCTGTATTGCAACCAAGAATAACCAATTGACAACCCATTTCAAACAGTTTTAATACTGCCTGGCGGGTGAATTGGTACACAATGTCGAACGAACGCGTACCGTATGGTGCACGGGCATTATCGCCAAGATAGACATAATCGTATTGTGGAAGCAGTTCGCGTATGGCTTTCAATATGGTAAGTCCGCCGTATCCTGAATCAAATATCCCAATCGGTCCCGGTGTTTGTGTCAGCAATTTGTTCATTATTCTATTGCAAGGCTGTTTTTAAGGCAACTGTTATGTCTTCACCAATCATATTGTTTACGTAGGGCAATGCATTGTTGTCGGCATTAAGAACAAAGGCATAGCCACTTTCTTGCGCCATCTTGGCTATTGTCTTCCTTAGTTTTGCGTGTACGGGGGCATAAGCCTGCTTCTCGGCTTGTTCTATCAGGCGGTCGGCTTCCTTCTTAAAGACAATATTTTTGTCTAACAGTTCTTGTAATTCTGCCTGACGTTTCTTTAATATTGATGGTGCGAAGTTACGCTGTCCGTCGAGGAAGTCCTCGTATTTTGCATGAAAATCGTTCTCGGAACGTGTCGTCTCTGCATCATATTTAGCACGAAGGTCGTTAATGCTGCGTGTAGCTGCAGCATATTCCGGCATCGACTTTAATACTTCGTCGTAGTTGAAGTAGGCGAACTTTAGTGTGCTTTGTGCATTTGCTGTTATCGCCAAGATGGCGATAACGAAGCAAGCAAAGATTTTTTTTATCATAATTGCATATCGTTTTCTTTGTATAAAAAAGACTACTGCAAGAACAAAGTTTTTGCGGTAGTCTTACTTTTTCCGATAAGCTTTAAAACTCTGGAAAATAATAACGGGAAAGACACCCGCCTTAACAATAGGAGTTAGCAAAAAAGCTACAGAACTCTTTTGCTCTTTCTTACTTCATTTTGGCAAGCTGAGCCTTAACCTCTGCTGTAATATCCTTGCTGACAGCCTCGTTTATGTACAATGGTTGCCCGGCACCTTTCTCCATTATATAAACATAACCACCGTTTTTTGCTACAGCTTCGATGGCTCTACGTACTTTGTCGAGAACTGGACCAAGCTTTTGTTGTTGTTGTTCGTTAAAAGCCTTTTGGTTGTCTTGAGCAGTTTGCTGGATTTTAGTGTACATGTCCTGAAGCGATTTTTCGGTTTCAGCCTGTTTTGTGGCATTCATCGTACTCTTTGTCTTATCGTATTCTTCTGCTTTGCGTTGCAGTTCTGCTTGCATGTCGGTAAGTTGTTTCTCATACTCTTTACCCTTTGCCTCAAGTTCTTTTTGTACATTCGTAGCTTCTGGCAATGATTGCAAGAGTGCTTGTGAATCGAGATGACCAAACTTCTGTGCAAACAAACTCATAGGAGCACAGAGCATCAACATTAAAATAAGCTTTTTCATTTTCTTTTATTGTTTTAAATGTTTGTAATTGTCTATTAATACTACCTTTGTCTCTTCTTCCGCATTTCTATTGTCTCTCCGTACAATTTATTGGTTGCCATAGCCCAATTTTGCCAGAACTTCGTTACTGATATCTATTTTTGGCGAACCATAAATAATACCAGCTGTGGTGCTTGAACGGTCAATTACAAGGCTATAACCACGTTGGTCGGCAATGTCCTTTACGGCATTATATATCTCGTCTTGAATAGGCGTGATAAGACTTGTACGTTTTTTAAAGAGTTCACCTTCCGGACCAAAGTATTTACGCTTTAATTCAGCAGCTTGTTTCTCTTTTGCCATAATGGCTTCTTGCTTCTTTTTCTTTTGTTCTTGTGAGAGGAAAACAACCTCGTTTTGATAGTTCTTATACATCGTGGAAGCTTCGGTGTTGAGTGCTTCCACCTCCGCTTGCCATTTCTTGCTAACTTGATTCAATTGTTCGTTGGCACGTTCGTAAGCTGGAACATTGCTTAAAACATACTCCATATCGAGGAGTGCAAATTTCTGTGCATGAGCTGTTATTGCAAACACAGCCACCAAGCAGAATACAATTAACTTTTTCATTATCAATATATCTTTTCTTGTTATTCATGTATGCCACTTATAAGAAAGTAGCATTGTTAAGTTGTCAGAATTCTTGTCCCAAAATAAAGTGGAACTGACTTCCTCCTTTTTTACCAAAGACTTTATCGAAGCCGTAAGCCCAGTCGATACCCATCATGCCAACCATTGGAAGGAAGATACGTACACCAATTCCGGCAGAACGTTTCATGTCGAATGGATTAAACTTGGAAGTCTCTGTCCATGCATTACCTGCTTCCAAGAAGCCAAGGCCATAAATAGTTGTATTGCCTAAAAGAAGTGGGTAACGAAGTTCGAGTGTCATACGGTCGTAAGCATAACCTTCTCCGTGTTGTGTAAGCTGCCCGTTATCGTAACCTCGCAGACCTATCGTTTCTTGAGCATAGTTTGAAGAATATCCGCTCATGCCATCGCCCCCCATATAGAAGGTTTCAAACGGACTCTTCTTGTACTTATTGTAGCTTCCTAACAGACCAAATTCAACACGCGTCATGAGCACGAAACATTTATTGCCATTGCTGAGAGCTGTAAAGGTACGTGCCTTAAACTTCCATTTGTGATATTCCACCCAACGATACTTTTCTTGTTGCTCTTGCTGGTAAGTTGCAGAGAAGCGGTCGTTTGCAAGATGTTTATAATCTTTCTTGTCGAATTTAGACCATGGTGGAGTAATTGAAAGTGAAGCTGTGAATTCTGAACCGGTACGAGGGAATAGTTGGTTGTCGGTAGAGCTTCGGTTAAGCGTAATGTTCAAACTTAAATTGTTGGCTGTGCCATTTGACATTACAAAGAAGTAGCGCCAATTCTTCAAGATATAACGTTGGTACGACAATTGCAGAGATAACTGGAAATAATCATCAGGCCATCTTAAACGCTTACCCCAACCAGCATAGAACCCCCAAATTTGAATGTATTTGTCAGGATCGAGATAATTCTCATAGTTATTGTAACTGTAATTGCCCACACCATACATATAGTTATAGTAGTTCTCCATATAACTGCGATTGTAGTAGTTGGAATTTAAACCGGTGGATTTGGAGAAGTTCGCACCAAGTGTAAACTGAATGGGACGTTTCCCGCCAAACCAATTCGTTGCGTACTGTAATCCATACGATTGATAGTATTTGCCATTGGTCTGAGCGTTTAACGACATTGTTTCACCGTCGCCAACAGGCAGGAAGCCTCTGTGCTCCTTGTTCTTCTTGAGCAAGTTTGCGATAGAGAAGTTGTTCAGTTTTAAGCCCATTTGCAGCAGTGCACCCATCTGTCCCCAGCCTAACGATAATTGTATTTGGTCGTTCGACTTCTGTTTTAAATTCCAGTTAATGTCTACAGTTCCATCTTCGTAATTGGGTTTTGGCTCTGGGTTTACGGATTCTGGGTCGAAGTGTCCCATTGAAGCCAAATCGCGCGCAGTACGCATCAGTGCTGCCTTAGAGAAAAGGTCGCCTGGCTTTGTACGCAATTCACGGCGGACGACATTCTCGTAAATACGGTCGTTACCATTAATGCGCACACGCTTGATACGCGCTTGCTGTCCTTCGTAGATACGCATTTCCAAATCTACAGAATCGCCAACGATATTTACCTCTGTAGGTTGTAAGTTATAGAAGAGATAACCGTGGTCCCAATATTGGTTACCAACAGATGACTCATCTTCCGACAAGCGTTTGTTAAGGAATTTCTGATTGTAAACGTCGCCCTTCTTTATATCGAGCAAAGAGTTAAGGAAATCTGTAGAATAGACAGTATTACCCACCCACGTGATGTTTCGGATATAATATTTCTTGCCTTCGTCTACCTTTACATATACATTGACATGTTTGTCGTCTGCATTCCAGATACTATCTTTCAGAATAGTTGCATCACGGAAACCGTGTTCGTAATACTTCTCTATTAAGTGTTTCTTGTCTTCTTCCCAACGTTCAGGGGTAAACTTTTTCGCTTTAAGAAGAGTCGACAGTTTTCCTGCCTCGTTTGTCTTGGTAAAGGCGCCTTTCTTGAAGAATGTACCTTTTATCTCTTTATTTGGCAGTTGTGCATTACCGTCAATTATGATGTGGCGCACCTTTTTCTTTTCTTTTTTATCTACGTCTACATCGAGAATAACCTGATTTTTTGCAGTTACATCGTTACGTTGTCGAATTTGCACAGTAGCGTCCTTATATCCTTTGTCTTCAAAATACTTCTTGGCAAGTATCTGGGCACGGTCTATCATGTTGGGGGTTATTTGTCCTCCTTTCATAATTCCCAATTTCTGGTCCATATCTTCGCGCTCACTTTTCTTCAGTCCATAATAGTTAATGGTTGAGATACGTGGACGTGCCTTTAGATAGATATGGAGATATGCGTTATCTCCTACCAAGGAATCTACTGCGATTGAGACGTCCGAGAACAGACCATGTTTCCAATATCGCTTTACTGCGTTTGTGATGGAAGTTCCTGGAATTTCAATATCTTGCCCAACAGTTAATCCAGATATTCCTATCAGGACATAATCTTCGTAGCCATCTATTCCCGACACAGATATGCCAGCTAACTTATACGTTTGTGGGTTAGCCGCATATGAAATGACTGGGTTTACGATCTTCTGTTGTGCTTTTATTTGCAAACTGATACTGAAAATAAAAGCCAAGAATATTAAGACCTTTTTCGTATTACTCATCTATAGCGTATCTTATTTATTTTTAAGTTCTGTTTCTATTTGTTTCTCTGTCTTCCCGAAGCGACGCTGCCGACTTTGGTAGTCAATTATTGCTTTGTGTAGATCGGACTCGTTAAAATCTGGCCAATAAGTGTCACAGAAGTATAGTTCCGAATAGGCTACCTGCCAAAGCAGATAGTTGGAAATGCGGAACTCTCCTCCTGTTCTTATAAGTAGGTCGGGGTCGGGCATGAAGTTTGTACAAAGATGACCATTAATGATATTCTCATCAATATCATCTATCTTCAATTCGCCTTTCTGCACTTTTGCAGCTATTTGTTTTGTAGCTTCTGTAAGTTCCCAGCGTGCCGAATAACTTAGCGCAACAACCATTGTCATAGCATCATTTTTTGAAGTATGCTCAATCGTCTCTCTTAGTTTTTCTGCCACGGCTGATGGAAGTCGCCCAATGTCTCCGATGACCTGGAAGCGTACATTATTCTTCATAAATATTTCGTCTTCAAGAGAAGTCAGTACCAATCCCATAAGCGCTGCTATTTCATCGGACGGTCGATTCCAATTTTCTGTTGAGAATGTGTAAAGTGTTAGGTATTTCACGCCTAACCTTGTGCATTCAGAAGTTATTCGGCGTACAGTCTCCACGCCCGCCTGATGTCCAAACGACCTAGGCTTATTGCGTTCCGTAGCCCAACGTCCATTGCCATCCATAATAATGGCAATATGTCGTGGTATGCGTTTCATATCTAATTCTTCTACCATATTCTTCGAAGATTGTATCGTCTTATATATTCAATTGTTGGATAACAAGCAAACGGTTTTTATTCGTCTTCGTTATGACAAGTCCGACATTTAGTCATAAAACTATAGGTAATGGTGAGTTGCAGTGTAGAATAACAGTCAGTATTCTTAAAAGCTCCACTACTCTTTATGTCGTAAGGATCCTTTTGCCCGTCCAATTCGTCGGATAGACAGAAATGCATTGCCCATTCCAATCCAATGTTTGTTCGTTCTCCTAATTTATATTTGATGCCTAAACCTATCGGGACATTCGCTGAAAAAGCCGATTTCCTGTCTTCATTCTTTATTTGTGCATAGGTCGCACCTATTCCTCCGAAAACAAAAGGCGTCAGGCGTTGTGCCCCCCTGTATTCCCTGCCTGTACCATAAGGCCAGAAGTTGTATTCGTAAACTGCCCCGACATCTACCAGTGTGTTGTTAAACTCATAGGGCGTTGTGGTAAATTTAGGGTAATAGGTTTTAACATCGTTCGATTTACCTTTCATCTTCCCATAAGAGATATTGAACTTTAGTCCCATATAGGGATTAAAGGCATAGCGTGCCAACACAGTCCCCATAGGCTGAAGGTCTTTTGTCAGCGCGCCGTTGAAGTCGCCAAGGTAGCCCATCAATCCTATTCCTGCACCCAATTCCATTCTGTATTCTTCACCATCTTGTGCCAGAATGGGTACAGAAGCCATGAGAAACAATATGTAGGAAAGGATACGCTTCATATTTTGTTTTGTAGTTTGCTTACAGATAGATAGCCTCTTGCAGCCAGCCTGTATGTTCTATTTCGTAAATTCAGTTTGTTGCTTGCTCCAACCCATGCTGTTCAGTCTGCCTTTCCATACCTTGCTGCCACTTACAATCCAAATATACTTTTGGGTGTCGGAAGTTATTGCGAAGTATCCAGAAGGAGTTTCTGTAGGATAGACATAAGCTTTGTTGACTGTCCAGACAATGCCGTTGTTGCCACTTTCTCTAACTTGTGCAAACTTACCGTCGTCTGCTACTCCGAATGCCATGGCTCTATTGTTGTAATAAAGCACGTTAAGGTCTTTATATTTGGGAAGTTTGAATGCGTTGCCTGCGTTCGATTCAACGAACGACCATTTGTAACTTGCAGTTGTGTTAGACCCATCTATGAGCTTGGTCCATGCTACGGCATAATTGCTGGTTGTGTTTATACCGAAAAGCGTACTTCTGCTTATTGAGCTGTTCGTAGCTGATGGTTGATACATAAAGCCCACACTCTCGGCTGGCAGTCTGGAAGCATCGGCATCTAAAGCCTCGTTGGTCCAGTTTGCACCATTATCCTTCGATACCATAAGCATGTTGCTGTTCGACAGTGCATACAGTTCAGTTGTCCCAGCCCCAACAAGTTGCCGTAAAGCTGCAGTTCCTACAGTTGCCCATGTTGCTCCGTCGGTAGAACGTTTAATCTGCCCATTGTCAAGCAAATACATACTTCCCTCGGCTACAATGACGCTTTTATAGCTTGTAGCACTGAAAGTTGTGGGAACTTGCGTCCATGTGTTTCCATCGCTTTCTGATGTGAAGTAACATATAGTTTGAGATCCTTTCTTGCCAAAAATGAATATTTTTTGGTTATAGCTTACCATCTTCGCATCATCGAACAATGCAAAGTTGGCGTTATCGCTGAGAGCCTTCCACTTGAATTCGTTCCCGCGTTGTTTGTGTACATTTACGGTTATGGTATACGTTCTGCGATATTCTCCGTTGCGCGAATAGACCATGATGGTACGCGGTTGGGAGAAATCGATAGAATCCTTCTCGTTGTAGACTTTTTGTTCGTCGTTGGTCAACGACTTAATGAATATCTTTCCACCACTCTTGGTTACAATCTTGGCGAGCATAGCCTTTGCTTTCGTTCCATACGGCAAAGAATCCGGGTTAAAAATAGTTCCATTGTTCTGATTGATGTAGAACTTGTACGCTGCAGGTTTGTACTTTGCAATAATGGTTGTGTCTTTACCAGCCTTATTAGTTGTATCGCGCGGCGCTTTTATTTCTTTTAAAGAAAAAGCTATAATCGCAGTGGCATGCGAGTTATAGTTTTTTGTTTCTTCTTCATCTTTAAAGCAAGATGTTAATGCAAGTGCCATTGTCAGCATTGCAACAAGGAGATATATCTTATGTTTCATTGGACAGCAATTATACTATATTGTCTGCAAATTTACGTAGAATTCTTTAGATACTGCTCACTTTTGATAGTTTATTATGTAAATTATTGATTTTAATGCCTATTTTTAAGTTCTTTAAGTAAAGACCAATTATCTAAATATAGGTTTTGCCGACCATAAGCTGCATATACTTTTCCTTTCTTGGTTAAGGAACATGTCTGCAAAACTTGGGGAAGATTACTTCAGTCTCATACTATATATAAAGGTACGAACATATTAGGTATAGGCAAATAGGATAAGGAATTATGCAAAATGTCAACAAAATGATTATGATGTCTGCTGTTGTTATATACTGCTTGTTACTCGCTGAAGTATCCTTTGAAGCATGCTTTCGTTGCTTACAAGTATGGAAGCTGTGCCCGCCATTCCGCCCTCAATGTTATACTTGCAGTTTTTTACATTTACTTTTGCAACGAATATATTTCCATTTGCTGTGTGTTGTGGAGTAGAAGATGTTGCTGTAATGGTTCCGTTTGTTACGCCATACATTTCTGTATCGTATCCTTCCAACTCAATGCTGACGTTCATTCCTTTTTTTACAGTATTCACATATTGATAGGGAATGGCTACTGTTCCTTGTCGCCTGTCAGCTATCTCAATTCTTGTACTGATGGTTTCGGGATAAGGTATAAAGTATGCCCCCACCAGCAGTCCCAATATTACAATGGTGATTATGGTGATGCCATAGCGCACTATTCCTGATGGTATTTCGCCAATGATATGTCTTACCTTCTCGCTGCGGAGTTCTATCTTGCTGTCTGCCATAGTGTTTTTCTATTATTAGTTGCCCAATTCTAACTGATTCTTTACGAGGTTATAGTATGCACCTCGCTTTGCCGTGAGTGTTTCGTGGTTGCCAATTTCTACCACCTTGCCTTTATCCAATACCACTATCTGGTCAGCATTCTTCACCGTGCTTAGGCGGTGTGCCACGATAACCACCGTCTTACCTTTGTAGAACTCGTCCAGATGCTCCACAATCATGCGCTCGTTATTGGCATCGAGCGAATTGGTGGCTTCGTCAAGGAAGATATAGTCAGGGTTCTTATATACGGCTCTTGCTATCAGTATGCGCTGCTTCTGTCCTTGGCTTAAGCCTACACCATCGCGTCCTATCTTAGTGTTGTATTTTAAGGGTAGTCCCATTACATAGTCGTGAATACAAGCTATCTCGGCTGCCCTTTGCAACCGCTCCTTGTCAATCTCTCCATTATCTACGGCAATGTTCCTCGCAATACTCTCGGAGAATATCACACCATCTTGCATCACCACACCACATTGTCTGCGCCACCATTTTTTATTAAGTGTGTTTACATCTGTTCCACCAATGGTGAGTTGTCCGCCCAATACAGGATAATAGCCTAACATGAGTTTGATGAGGGTGGTCTTTCCACTGCCCGAAGCGCCTACGATGGCTGTTACTTTGCCTTTGGGGATAGTGAGGCTTACATCATCTATAATAGTTTTCAGTGCGTGAGGGTCGTATTTGAAGTTTACGTTTTCAAGGTCTATGCCTTTGTTTTCTTCTTTCACAGAAGTATCCAATCCTTGCTTTCCGTTCTCATCATCCATACGGTGGATTTCATTGATACGTTCAAGGCTTATCTTTACATCTTGTACGGAGTAGAAGAAACTCATCAACTGCTCAACAGGTGAGTTGAGTTGTCCGATGATATACTGCACGGCAAGCATCATACCCAGCGTGAGTTGTCCGTGAATGACGGCTGTTGCTGCCACCACCGTGATGACGATGTTTTTCAGTTCATTGATGAAGATGCTACCTGCCTCCTGTGTCTGCTGGAGCTTTAGCGATTTCATCTGTACGTTGAATAAATCAGCCTGCACGTCCTCCCATTCCCAGCGTCTGCGCTGTTCACAGTCTTGTAGTTTTATCTCCTGCATGGAGGTGATAAACTCGTAGGTCTTGTTGTTGTTGATAGCTTGCTGCTCAAAGAGTTCGTAGTCGAGTACCTTTCTGCGCCTGAGGAAGAGTGCAAGCCAACCGCCATATAGCAAGCTGCCCAACATAAAGATGGTAAAGATGAGCCAATTGTAAGAAAGCAACACGATGCTGAACACTACAAAGGTAAAGAGTGAGAACACGATGCTAAGCGTTTGCTGTGTTAGAAACGTATTCACCCTACTGTGGTCGCCCATGCGTTGCATCAGGTCGCCCATCAATTTGGTATCAAAGAACGACATTGGCAGCTTCAAGAGTTTGATGAAAAAGTCGCTTACCAATGAGATGTTTATGCGCAGCGAAATATGCAACAGCAACCAACGACGGATAAAGTCGATGGCAGTACGGCTCACGGTAAGCATCAGTTGTCCTAAGAGTATCAGCCATATAAAACCGATATTCTGGTTTTTGATGCCCACATCCACGATAGATTGTGTGAGGAAAGGCAGAATAAGCTGTAACAAACTGCCCACGAGCAAACCTAAGACAATCTGCCCGAAATATTTTCGGTATTGTTTGATATAGCCAAATAGGAACTTAAATGAGCGTTCCTCTGTTGGCTGTTCATCTGTCTGCTTTTCATAAAAGGCTGGTGTGGGTTCCAAGAACATGGCGATCCCTTTCTCCTCACCGTCCGATTGAGTGCTGATCCAGTGCTTCTTAAACTCCTCAAGGTTGTACTTGATAAGTCCTTTACCTGGGTCAGCAATATAGAATGTCTTTCCATTCTTGACCTTATACAGAACCACAAAATGGTTTTGATTCCAATGGAGGATGCAAGGTGAACGCATAGAAGATGTCAAATCATCTGCGTTTAAGCGTGTGCTATGTGTTTTTAACCCAATAGATTTTGAAGTTTCTACAATTGACAAGAAAGAAACACCTTCGGTTGTCATAACACATTTCTTTGAAAGTTGGTTTACACTAACTTCCTTTCCCCAAAATGCACATATACATTGTAGACAACTTATTCCACACTCCATAGAGTCATGTTGTTTGAAAAAATGTATCTTTGTCATATCATAAGCGTTTTATAGCACTTTCTCCAGCACCAGATCCTTTAAATTTGCTTTGTTTTTTATTTATCTTATAACTAAGTGTAAGGATAACTTGCCGACTGTCAGTCCAAGATTCTTGTGGCATATTGATATTTTTGGCATTAAGAGTCGATGTATTCTTTATAGAATGGAGTATGTCTGTAGCTTTGAGTTGTATTGATAAGTTATCCTTCAAAAGCAATTTAGTAACTCCAATGTCTATTGCTCCAAAATTTTTACGATATTCCATGTTTTTAGTATTACCTTTACTTATAAACCAACCATTAGCAGAAAGAACCCAACTATGATTGAACTTTATAATGTTATTGAAACTCATTTGCCATATAGGCTTATTTAATGAGGACTTCTCTCCTTCTAAGTCTAGTGTTAGCCATTGCTTTTTTACAGCAACAGATAATTGAGGAGACCAAATTCCAATTTGTTTTGATAAAGCAATAGATGCAGAGAACGAATTGAGTGATGGTAAATTTATAAATGAAATACATGAAACAGCCGACTGTTGTGGAACAGGAGAGGCCCAGTACAATATAGCATTTTGTGAATGCTCATAATTTAAAGAAAAAGTAACAAACTTCCATAATCCTGATATGAATATATTGTGTATATATTCTGGACGAAGATAAGGATTTCCGGTTTGCCATAGGAAACGATTACCATATATAACATTACCACTTAGCTGTGTGTATGTTGGTCTGAGGGTTCGAGTTGTATATCCAATTTGCAAAGATAGGTTTTGGATTTTTGAACTAAACGAAATGCTCGGAAACCAATTCCTATATTCATACTCCTGAGAATTAGAAGTCTTTCCATCAAGATAATCTGTATATTCGTTTTCATAACGTATTCCCGCCTTGGCGACACCGAAAGGCAGCTTATTCGAATATTCTAAAAATATAGACATATTAGACATCTTGCTTTCACTCCCTGATGAAGGAATATATTTTTCTAAATTTGTATAATTATCTTCACGTTTTGTATGGATATATTCTGCTCCACATGACAGCATACCTCTAAAGATAGGATATTGAATTTTTAATTTTGAGGCTATCAGCTTATTTCTAATAATTTGATTTGTATGTATGTTACGGCTCTCCATCTGCTTACTTATTTCTTCATAATTTGAACTCATTACTTTCTTATTAGTTAAAAAAGTTCCATCAAAATTTACTATAAGTGACCCGACTTTACCAGTATAGAACACATCCAACTGATGTTCTGGATTTTGATGATCATCTATTGATACTGAATTTTGAATCTCATCAAAAGTATGACCATTTGCTAAAATAGAACTATATATGGCACCTTTGGTCCTCTGTGATGGATGGAAGACAACATTATATTCCAAACCTGCAATCTGATTTTTACTGAAAGCATAATTCATGCCGATATTAGCATCCAAATTACTCCTTGTTAGTTTAATCTCTTGATTTAAAAATTGATTCCATAGAGTATCGCTCAAAATGTTAGTACTCGATATACTTTTATTGTTTATCTTTTTATTTTCGTATTTTACACTTCCAAATAGTTCCAAGGGCTTATGTATATAACTCCAATCAACTTGTTCGACAAAAGAAGGTCTATCAGCCTGATAATACGAGGAACGTAAATACATACCACCTCCATTATATTCATTTTTTGTTATAATTTTGATAATGGCAGGGGAAGCTGCATTATATTGAGCTCCAGGCTGATAAATAACTTCAATACTTTCCACTTTACTTGATGGCAACCGATCCAGCTCCGAAAGACTTCGTACTTTCTTATTATTAACATAAAACACAGGTATCCCCTTACCAAAAACTTCATAACTATTATTGTTTTTGATAATGCTTGGAATATAGCTTAAAAGGTCTTCTGTTGTTCCAATTTTTTCTAAGGAAGTTCCAGCAATTTGCATTGCAATACCATTGTCTGACATTCTCATTTTTGGTCTTGAAGACTTTACCACCACTTCTTGAAGATTAACTATATCTTCTTTCAGAGTAATAGTTAACTCATCCATAGGTTTTGTAATAATCTGGCATTTCTGGTAATTCAAACAGGTTATTCTCAATAAATATGTATTGTATTGTGGAACTTTCACTTCAAATTTTCCGTCGCCTTGTGTTTCCGTTCCTATCACGAAAGTTGTATCTGGTAGATTATAAACCAATATATTCGCATATGGTATTGGCTTGTGCTGATTATTCAACACTATACCTTTAATTTGCTGTCCTTTGGCTGAACACAATGAGAACAATGCTAATAATATAATGAGAACCTTTTTCATAAATATGCCTTTCCTTTAATTTTATTAAGTAGTAACTCCCATAACCTCGTATCTGTCCTAACACGATATATAAGAAGCAAAATTTGTTCTATATATTTTCTTGTATACTTACATTTATCTTCAATTGGATGACACAGAAAATTATTATCCTTGAACGAATAAAATTGGTTCACTGAACATCCTCCACAGAGTTTATTACACCAACAGGTTTTACATGAAGCATTATCTTTGAAATCTCGACTTTGGGGTCTTTGTGACTCTGATAAATTTGTATCAAAAATAGACCCAAAAGTACTATTAGGTTTTCCTATTATCATTTGACATGGAACGATATCTCCATTTGAGGTTACGGTAATACGATCTTGATATATTGGACAAAATGTAGCAGACTCCTTCGTTGTCACTAATCGAAGCACTTTCCAAAAGGCTTTTGGAAGACAATCAAAATTGGATTCATATATAACTTTATTAGAAATCTCATTGAATTCATCGAGAGGAAAGGTCCTTTGCAATGACAACTCATCAACGATATCACCTCTTATCCCAAAGTTAGACTGTAAATACTTTGTAGTGTCATACCTACTGACACCTGCAGAAAGATGCCTTTCTGTATAAGTAGCTTCATACCGTACTAAGCAGTTATTATATGAAGTTACCTGCTTAATGAATCTATCTATAGCTTGATAGGTTCCTTTGCCAGATGTATACACTCTATTGGCATCATTTATCTCTTTTTTCCCATCAATACTGATAGTCACCAAAGAAATATGCTGTCTTATTATATCAAATATTTCTTTATTATAGACAGTTCCGTTAGTTATGACCGTAAATATAGGTAATGGGAAATGGCTTTTGGCGCATACTTTTTTAAATAACTCACAGACCGTTTTTATAACTCTCCAATTAAGGAAAGGTTCTCCTCCAAAGAAGAGAATACGGTTTACTTTCTTAAATTCCCTAATACAGAATGCTACAAACTGCCTCGCCGTAGATTCTTGCATAAATGTGCGCTGTTCACCATAATTACCACCTTGAGCATAACAGTATTTGCATCTTAGATTACAATCGTTTGATACACATAAAGTTATTTGATCTATGCAAGCATAGTCTTTTATACTCTCTTTGTTTAATTTATGGACATTGTCTTCATTTACAGTATGGGAAGAATCTATGAAATTATCCAAATGGGATTTATAAAGTTCCATTGTATCAGTCCCATAATAGATATAAGAATCACCATTTGGTATTGTATGCACTTTTATATTCATATCTGTTTAATTTTATAAGAGGGTATGTGAATCCTATAATAAAACATTTTATATAGTAACCACATATACCCTCAAAAGAATTTATACTCTTCCTTAAAAAGAGATAGAAGCTCTACTACTTTAACACCAGCACAATGCACCTATAGAACCTAAACCTGTTAGTGTTTCAGTATTATTTTCGTTGGATTCTTCATTTTTTCCGCCAAGAATTTTTCCCAATTCCTCGAAATGAAGTACACTTTCTAAAATTTCATTTTCAGTCTTAATACTTTGTGGTTTCATAAGATTTTTTTGTTTAATGCCTTCTTACAGCTTCAGGCTTTGCTATATATAGACAGCCTAATATTTTTTCTGTGAATAGGCTGTCTATGTAATTTATATTTAGCACCAACAGAGGAATCCACCAGAACCTAGTCCTGCTAGATTTTCCTGTTCTTCACTCTCAGCAGAATCATTTTTTCCGCCATAAATGTTTGCGAGTTCGTCAAATCTGACCGCATCTAACGATGTTGATGTTCTGACGCAATTCTCATTTGTCGTGTTTTCTAACTTCTCAATCTGTTTCATATTCTTATAATTTATTGCCTTCTTAAAGCTTCCGGCATTGCTCCTTTTGACAGTTGGGTCTGTTTTATAATCTTGTCGACTTGATTATCTTTTTGATGTTGCAAATATATTTATATCTCCAAATTATATCGTTACACTTTTGTGTAATTCTGAATTTGTTGTCTGAAATATTACACAAAAGTGTAATCATGCAGCCTTGCAAAGTTCACCATATCTGGAAAAGAAGCCCATAATACCTCTCTTACTGGAACATACAGGAACAGTCTCCGATGTCAGATATTCGATGGATTTTCCGATTTGACGTGTACCAAATCCCAACACCTTCATTACTTTCAATA
>ERZ772807.360-NODE-360-length-28205-cov-4.758295_pt1 | contig 28205 bp, 25 predicted proteins | sample MGYA00511472_ERZ772807 | MGnify/ENA primary metagenome ERZ772807 (study PRJEB29015, sample SAMEA2737947) | human oral metagenome | biome: human oral; feature: human-associated habitat; material: dental | place: China | collected 2039 ... | reverse complement strand
CAAATGCTTGCTTTCGGCAAGTACTGCCTTTTCAAATCTGTTTCTCGGTTTCATACTCTTTCCTCCTTGCTTTATTCGTTACGAAATACATAGCCGTTCTTATACCAATAGTCCGTGTCGAAAAGGTCGTCGGCATATTTTGAAAAATCGAAGTAGCTCAATGCAAAATCGGACAAGTCGTTTTCCATTCTCACAAGTTCTTCCGCAAATTCCTCCTTGCTTGCATAACTGCCGATATAGGCGGATTGGAAAGACTTCACAAGGTCGTAAGCGTCTTGTGTGAGTTTGATGTTATTGCCCTCCGCCCATGTCCAAAAGGCTTCTTTCTCCGTGTCGTTCAGTCTGTCCAACTCGTCTCGAAGTTCAAAGAAATTTTCTTCCAAATTGCTCTCGTCTATCAGACTATCGGGAATGTTCTCCCAATCTTGGAACATATATTCGGGTTCTTCCTCGTCTTCGTGTATCTCGGCACAATACTCCAGAAAGCCGTCCAAATCATAAAAATCCGAAAGGCTTACCCACTCGCCCTGCAAAGTGCCGTTGTTGTACTTGGCATAAGTGCCTACGTAAATCCGTGCTTCGTTCAAGTCCATTGCTTCCATATTGCGATATTGTCTAAGGGTTAAAAATCAAATAGTGAAGGTTGTACGACCTTATTTTCTGTTTTCTTGGTTCGCTCGCTGTGGCTGCGCATCTTGGCAAGCTGTTCGCGTTGGTATTGCTCAATGGCTTGCCTGCGTGCTTCCGCCTTTTCCTCGTCTGTGAGCTGTACCACGTGATTTACTGCAATGTGGCAATTAAGGGGCTTGCCGATGTCGATATTATCCTCGTCAAAATAATGTACTGCCTGCGAATATATCTCCCCGTCTGAAAAGCCTGCACATCCGCTGTTCTTCACGTAGTTGAGAATATAGGTAATGCAGTCGTCGATGTTCTTGCCCTCCTTGCGGTAGCTTACTGCAAAGAGTTCGTCTTCGGCTGCCCTATTGTCCAAATAGGCTTGAATGGTTCGTTTGAAATGGTCGGTTGCTTTCATTGTCGTATGATTTTAATTAAACGATAGCTTGCATAATTTGCATTCTGTGTTGGGGACTGACTATTTCAAAGCAGAATGCGATAAATTCTTTTCTTGCTTCTCTGCGCAACTCCTTGTACAAGGTTTTCAGTTGCGAATGATTGCCGTTGATGTAGCTTTCATACATATACTCGAAGATATTGTCCACTTCGTAGTATCGGCATTGCTGGCTGGGTGTCTTGCTGTGTCTTGTTTTCATCTTGATTTATGTTTATAGGGTGAATATCCAAAGAATAAGGGCGAGAATACTTACGAGGGTGAGCACGTAGAGGACTATTGCCCAAAGGGTGCGGAGAATGCCTGCGACGATTTCCGCAAGCAAACCGACAACCACACCGACTGCCCCAAAGACGATGCTTATAACGCTTGTGAGCAGCAGGCGAAGGGTTGTGCGCAATGCTCGGTGAATGCTGATTGACTTTTCCATTTTATTCGAGGTTTTAATGTTTAATGCGGATCCAAGAGCTTGAGGGAGTTGAGTTTCACTGCTTATCTGTCTCTCGTTTATCCGACATTTTTTTTAATGCGTCTTCCTGTCGCATCGGTCGTTTTCGTTTCAGGTGCCTCACAAAGGTAGGGATGAGCGAATGCAAGGTTTTTGAGGGAAAATACTACCCGGAGCAAAACGCAGTGGAGCGTAGGCGTGGAGATTTTCTCCAAAACCGAAGGCACCAACCTTGCAGCAGCGTAGCATCCCCGGAATTACCTTTGCGCCTGAACGGGAACGACCAACGGATGCGATACGGTGAAGACCGCATCGAAATGGAGGTAAACGGAAAAGAGACAGATTCGGATGAAAAAGTAAAAAATCTGATTGCATGCCATACAATCAGATAGTAAAAAGCGTAATGAAGCGGGCGTGTAAAAGCCACCTATAGAAGACAAAGACGGAAGAGGAAAGGTACGAAGTCTGCCTTTCGGGCTTGCTGCGATGGGCAGGCGTGTACTTTTCCTACGGCTTTGTCAGACAAGTCGGAGGTGTCGGAGGTAGACGGGTGAGGGATTTATCACCACCTGAATAGCTCCGACTTCTCCGACGACAAACAATGCGGCTTTTACAATCACTCCCAAGAGAAGGAAAAACATCGAAAAAGAAAAATCTGAAAAATTGTCTTGCCGGAATCCGTACCTTAGAAAGTATGACCAATACACAGAAATGTGGCAGGAAGCAGATTTGCCGAAATCCCTTTCGACAGACAGCTCCCTGCCTCTTTTCGTCGGTCATGCTAAAGGCAGGAATGGGTTATGCCCGATAGTGAAGTCTACGAATAGAGGGCATAACTTGTTTCTGCCGAAGATGAGAAGGATTTCAGCAAGACAATTAAACCATCGAAATGACAATAGAAAAGTCTGCCCGATAAGAAAAAAAACAAGTGTTTTTCTTGGTCGGACAGCACATTTTATTTATCTTTGCATCAATAACAAGAGTTGTTTGAAACAACAGCAAATCAAGGAAGTCTGGGGAATTTGAGTAGTAACCAAATCGTAACCCTTTTCTTGTTTTCTATTTTATATCTACTCATTATCAATGAGTTACAAAGATGCTTAGCTTTTGTGGAATAAATGCAAATCTACTATCAAACATTTTTACAACTAAAAAATGTGAAAACGCCAACTCGTTCCCTCCTTTTTACCCTTCTGTTCTTTTCCTTTTCTATTTTAAAATGCTATTTTTGCAGGCATGAACAACACCTTTACTCCAGATAGTTTCCAAGCTGCCGTGATTGCATTGCAGGCAGGTTATCATCTTGTTTTGGCCTCGCCGGGTTGCGGAAAGACGCAGATATTGGCCGAACGCGTGGCACAAGCCCATGCTCATGGCGTGGATTTCGGCGACATGCTCTGTCTCACTTTCACCAATCGGGCCGCTCGTGGCATGCAGGAACGCGTGGGGCAGCGACTTCAAGTGCCAGCCGACGATTTGTTTATCGGCAATGTTCATCGTTTCTGTTCGCGTTTTTTGTTCGATGCGGGGTTTGTTCCTGCGTCTACATCTATCATTGATGACGACGATGTTTTGAGCATATTGTGCGATTTTTCGGGCGATGATGAGTCGCAGGTTGGGGTAAACTATCGGCGAAAAGGCCAATATATGGGGGCTATGCAGCTGTCGCATCTGATGTTTCAGATAGAGAATGCGCATCCGCGCGACCTCCGTTTGCATCCCGATTGCCTTTCTTCTGACGACATTCATGCGCTGAAAGCTATCTGTAAGGCGCAGAATGAGCCGTTCACGGCAGCCATGATGATTGACATCTACAAGCATGCCGACACCTATCGTGAGGTTTGCAGCGACCTCGGTGAGCAGCAGCTGATTTATGCTTTGCTGAAGAAGATGCAGCTTGCCCACCAATATGAGCGCTATAAGAGCGACAACCGACTGATGGATTTCGAGGATATTCTCCTGCTTTCCTATGCGCATCGCGACCAGTTGCCACGCTATCGGTGGATTCAGGTGGATGAAGTTCAGGACCTTAATCCGTTGCAATTGGCGCTCATTGATGCCTTGACAGCCAATGACGAGGGGCAGAAGGGGTGCGTGGTCTACTTGGGTGACCCGCAACAAAGCATCTTTTCGTTCATGGGAGCGAAGTATTCTACGCTCGAATTTCTGCGTAACCGCTGTGCAGGACACATTCATTCGCTCGGTCAGAACCACCGTTCACCGAAGTATCTGCTTGATATTTTCAACACTTATGCTGCCAAGGAATTGGGCATTGCGGCAGAGTTGCTGCCGTCGACAAGCTATCATCCGACGACGATAGGCAACGAACTGCAGCTCTTTCAGTCGGACACTATCGACACGGAATACCTTGATGCCGCACAGCAGGCAGTGAGATTGCAGCGCGATTTTCCCAATGATACGACGGCAATCATCGTGAATTCCAACCGCGATGCCGACGGAGTGAGCGACGCTTTGAAGCTGTTGCGCACGTCACATTTTAAGGTTTCGGGCGAAAATCTGTTCACTTCGCCGCAGATAAAGCTGTTGTTTGCCCATTTAACCGTGATGAACAATCCTCATAATTTCATTGCCTGGGCGCGTATTTTGCAGGGCATGCAGGTGTTTCGAACGCCTACTGCCGCGCGGAGATTTGTCAGAGCGTGCAGCGACAGGGCACTTTTGCCGTCGAATTTCCTGCGCGATGACGGTCAGACTTATGTGGGAAAGTTCGTTCAATGTTATGAGAACGAAACGATAACTATCTTTGATACCGAGACGACAGGACTTGATGTGTTTCATGACGACATCTTGCAGATTGCTGCCGTGAAGGTCAGAAATGGGGCTGTTGTGCCGGGTTCGGCGCTCTCACTCCATTTGGAAAGCGACCACGAAATCCCCGAAATGCTCGGTGATATCGTTAATCCTATCATCGAAGAACGCAGAAATCAAACGCTTCTTCCACGCCGAGAAGCCTTGCAACGCTTTGTGGATTATGCCCAGGGAACAGTGCTCTTGGGGCACAATGCCGACTATGACATTCACATTCTTGCCAACAACTTGCGGCGCGAGATGCCCGAAACGGCATTGCCGAATGAGCTGAGCGACTATTTCGACAGCCTGCATCTGATACGCCTTTTGCGTCCTGGATTGCGGCAATATAAATTGAAATATCTGCTTGAAGTGTTACATTTGGAGGGCGAAAACAGCCATTTGGCCGATGCAGATGTCAAAGCAACGCAGTCATTGGTGGCCTTTTGTTATGACAAGGCAAAGGAGATTGTGGGCGAACAGCAGGCATTTATCAGGCATAAACGCGTGCAGGAGCGTATCATAACGCTGCGAAACAACTATCTTCCTCACTACTGTCACACGGTGGAACGGCTGTGGAAAGAGGATGAAAAGCCTGGAGTGCTGGTTGAAGAAATGCGTCATCTCTATGCAACCTGGGTGGAAGAAAACCTCATTCAGCCTTTGCCGACGGTGGATTATATCTTCCGTTATGTGGCTTCCGACCTGCTTCGGGAGGATGAATCTACGGCCCTTGTGATGCAGATAGGCCGACATATTCTTGAAATGAACACCTTGAAAGAGGCCGATCTCTGTGGAAGCACAACGATAGACGACAAGATTTTTGTTACCACGGTGCACAAAGCAAAGGGTCTTGAATTTGATAACGTGATTGTGTTCGACGTGATAGAAGGTCGTTATCCCAATTATTACAGCCAGCAAAATCCGGCACAAGTGGCCGAAGATGCCCGCAAATTCTATGTTGCCATGACGCGAAGTAAGAAGCGGTTAATGGTGATGCAGAGCTGTTTTCGCATTGACTTTCATGGTCAGCGCAAGCCCGTTGCACTCTCACGCTTTGTGGAAAGCATCAGAGATAGACTAAGAGTAACCCACCCCGACCCTCCCGAAGGGAGGGAGAATGAGCGTGGACAAGATAGCTGTGAATGAAGTTTATAAAGCTTCAACTCTCTCAAAGGGAGGGAGAAAGGGTGTGGACGCGATAGCAATGCATGAAGTTTATAAAGCTTCAACTCTCCCAAAGGGAGGGAGAAAGAGTGTGGATACGATAGTAATGCATGAAGTTTATAAAGCCTCAACTCTCCCAAAGGGAGAAAAAATGAGCTTGCAAGAACGCTGTAAAAGCATGAAACAAGTATCTATAAGCTAATGGTTTTGATGTATTCTCTATAAAAACAGTTGCAATATGCCATTATATACTGCCTCATCTAAATATACCCGCAAGTTCACTCTCCCTCCCTTCGGGAGGGTTGGGGTGGGTTTTAGAAGCTTAGTCGTGGGCTTTCAGTACATAATCCTCCACAACTTTCCCCACACCATCATTGTCGTTGGAGAGCGTAACGACATCAGCTATCTGCTGAATGTCGTGAGGTGCGTTGGCCATGGCTACGCCCAAGCCCGCAAATTTAATCATGCTTTCGTCGTTATATCCGTCACCACAGGCGATAATATCTTCGCGATGAATGCCCAAAGTGTCGATGAGTTTGGCGAGTGATTTTGCCTTGTCGATGCCCAAGGGAACACATTCCAAGAAGTAGTCTGCCGAGCGATAAAGGTTCATTTGCCCCTCAAGCTGTGACAAGAGGCGCTGTTCGAGGACATGGAGTGGAACAGGATTGCCCACAATAAGGCATTTGTTTATAGGATATTCCACTTGATGAAGAAAGTCATCATATTGCATCAGAGGCATCTTATTGATGTGGGCTTCCTCTTGAACATAAGGGTCGTCAGCCTTTGTAGCGGCTATACCTTCACCTTGATAAGTAAGGATTTGCATGCCCGCTTGCATGGCTTCACGGTAGAGAATGGGCACAAGCGCAGGGTCAAGTGTCTGTTCAAACAGTGTTTTCCCGTCTTGCAGTCAATGATTTTGCCACCGTTGAAAGCTAATATAAACCCTCCGTAGCGAGCAAGTTCAAGTTCGTTGGCCAATGGCATGATGCCAAACGTGGGTCTTCCCGACGCCAATACCAATCTCACTCCCTGCTTTTGAGCCTCCATTAAGGCTCTCTTCGTGCGCGGAGTGATTTGTTTTTCGCTGTTAGTAAGTGTTCCGTCGAGGTCAAGTACAATTAAGAGCCTCCCCCGTCCCCTCCAAAAGGAGGGGTGTTTTAATGTTTCAGGCGTTTTTATCTTCATAAAAAAGGATTTTCATATAACGATTTATGCGCGTTTAATGCTTTCTTCATAGGTGCTGATTTACCTCGCTTTATTCGGTTTCTCCTCTCTTTGAAGGAGTAGGGGAGTCCTCTAAAGGTTCCAATCCCACCTCACTTGACATCAGCGTAACGCTGTCGTCTTCGCGCACATAGCATGGTACGCAGATATCGCCCATGGCTTTCTCCTCAGCAAAGGCAGGGTGGTTGTCGCGCAGATTGAGGAATTCTTTCATATCATGCACATCGTTACCAATATCAATCACCTTAAAATTTGGGTTGCCTTCCACCTGTTTCATCACGTGAGCACAGTAAGGACAGGACTTCATCACATACATCTTAATCATCTCTTTACCTTATTATATTTTAAAATATTGTTCTTTTCGGTTTCTCAGAATATGCTTTTGTGCTAAAAACAACGCTCAAAAGCCAGTCGCATTCCATGTGCTCCATAGTCTATTTCGCCACATGCTGTGAAACCAAGTCGATGGAGCAGTGTGCGCATCTCGCGGTTATCGTGGTTCGTATCGACTTTGATGCTGTGGATATTCTGCTCCCAACATAACCTTTCTACGTTCTGAAAGAGTTGCCGCGCATAGCCTTTCCCACGCTCATTCATGGCTACTGCCACACGATGCACCACCATATAATCACCCTCTGTAAGCCATTTTGCCGAGCGTTGGGCGTAAGCCGGTTCGCCATTCGCTATCACAACGGCATACGCTTTCACGTCGTTTCCATCGGCGAGCACATAGGCATGGCCCTGCTGAATGTCGTTGGTTATCTGTTCGCGCGAGGGATATTCCGCCGTCCATTGATGCCTTCCATCGGCCAGCATCTTCCACCTTGCAGCGTCAATCACTGCCCAGCACGCATCAAAATCCTGTAGGTTGGCTTGTCTGAAAGTTGTCATCGGAATGCAATATCATTCGTTATATTCAATTAAAAACTCGTCTATGAGGTATTGGTCGCTACGGCAATGCAGGTCGGCAACGCCATTCTGAATCATTTGAAAAGTCACAGAGTGATAGAATTTGTCCATTGCTTCCTCCAAAGAAATGCCCAATTGTTCGGCTATTCCCTTGATAATGCGGGCATATTTCATTTGCAAAATCAAGTTGGTCGTAGGTCATTGTTACCTTATATTATATAGACAAAGATACAGAGAAACTTCCGAAGTTGCAAGAAAACCACTTATAATATCTGCAATGCAATAGCTGCGCAGGCCTCGGCATCGGCAAGTGCGTGGTGATGATTGGTCAAATCGTAGCCACAGCGGGCTGCAATGATGTCGAGATTGTGGTGGCCTTGTGGCCAGACTTGACGTGACTGGGCGAGCGTGCAATAGAAGGAATAGTCGGGATAGTCCATTTGATAGCAGCGGAAAACGGCTTTCAAACAACTCTCATCAAAGGCTTTGTTATGGGCAACGAGGGGCAAATCAACGATGAGTGGCTCCACTTTGCGCCACACTTCAGGGAAGATTGGCGCATGGTTGGTGTCTGCTTGTGTCAATCCATGCACGCGAGTATTCCAGTAAGTATAGTAATCGGGCTCGGGATGAATAAGCGAATAGAAGCGGTCGGCTATTTTCCCATCGCGCATAACCACCAATCCTACGGAGCAAACGCTGGTCCGTTCGTTGTTGGCTGTCTCGAAATCAATGGCTGCAAAGTCTTTCATTACAACTGCAAATATAATGAATTCCGAGGAAATATGCAAGCGGATAGACCACCTTCTCTGTTTATTTATTTTCTTGTTTTTGTAGATATGCGAGCATTTTAATTACGGGAAAATTAAATAGTAGGTTTAGATACCCTAAATTATTGTGTTTGCAAAAATCTATTCTCTTGTTTAGATGAATATATTATGCATAGCCTTTTATTAATATGAAAATACTAATTTTAAGGTATTGTTTAGTTATAGGGGTAGTATTATCTTTGTTCCCGAATAAAATACCATTAATTTTAAATTTATATATTTATGAAACTAAAATCAATTATCGCGTTTGGATGCCTCGCAGTATTAACTTTTTCGTCATGCAGTAAGGATGACAATACACCTGTAAATCCTCAAAATGTCAACTCAAAACGTCTCACGCTCAATGCGTCTCCTCGTGACTCTTGGCTTTATGTGAATTTAGAAACAGGTGATACAGTCACTGCAAAAGATGTGAATGAATGGGAATATCATGAGTTCATCATAGAAAATGGGAAATATAAGAAGAAGCCGGACGGTACATTAGACTATAAGGTAATCAAGACTATTCCCGCAGGGAAACCCAATGCACCTAAGACATGGCACTTGGCATTCCATGTGTATGATGCTCTTATCAACAATGGGGAGGCACTTATGACCAATGAAACTGAACTTTCTAAACTGACAGAAATGCCCAAGGGAAATTATGTAGCCAATAAACAACTTTTCATTCCTGTAGACATGTCGGGCATGCAGAATAGTGTGATGGGCTATTCTAAAGGATATTCTAATCTTGAATTAAACAAGTGGATTAGCAGCAAGGGCATGCCTCCAAAGTACACGATGAGCGACAAAGTGTTCTCTGTGCGCTTCAAGGATGGAAGCTATGCTTTGATTAAGTTCAAGGATTATGCAGATAAGAAAGGTAAAAAGAAGTTGGTAGACTTTGAGTATAAGTTCGTGAAAAAATAAATAGTTTCTCTAATTAAATACTATATATAATGAAACGATTTTCATTTATATTGGTCTTATTGTTAACGGTGGCTTTAGTCACCGTTAATGCTAATGTCCCTGCTAATCCTCCTAATTATATTATCAAGGGTGTTGTCATGACAGCTAATGGAGAACCTTTAGCAGGAGCATCTATTGTGGTAGAAGGAACGAATATCAATTGCGGCAGCAATTCAAAAGGCGAATTTAGCTTGAATGTCCAGAAAGATAAGGTGTATAAGTTGCGAGTGAGTTACTTAGGCTATACTCCTCGATTAATTACGGTTCCAGCATCAGGACATCCACCGTTGAAAATAAAACTCCAGCCTTCGGAAACTGCACTCAATGAATTAGTTGTTACAGGATCACGTTATGAACGCCAATTGAAAGATGTGCCGGTTATTACACGTGTTATTTCACGTGAAGAGATAGAAACGGTCAATCCTGTAGATTTCACTACATTGTTGGAATACACTTTACCTGGTATCCAATTCTATTATAATACGATGAGTCAGGTACCTGAAATTACTTATCAAGGTATGGATGCAAAGGCTGTACTTTTTTTACTTGATGGAGAGCGCATCAGTGGAGAGAGTGGCGATAGTAATATTGATTACAGTCGGTTTAATATCAATGATATTGAGCGTATAGAAGTGGTGCGAGGTGCAGCTTCCACATTGTATGACAGTAGGGCTATCGGTGGTGTGATTAATATTATCACAAAGAAAAGTGTTCGTCCGTTTACTGCCAGTATGCATACACGCTATGCAGGTAAGAAAGGACAGTCTTATTCGGCTTCAGCTGGAGTAAACCTTCATAGGTTTTCATCGCTTACATCTTTTGGATGGAGAAAACGCGACTCCTATCTTGTGAAAGATGAGCAAGGTAAGCAGAAAGAAATCATCAACCCTGACGGTAGTGTGACCAAAAGCAAGACAGATCCTGTTGCATTCAATATTTACGGTTATTCTATTATGGATGTTTCTCAGAAGTTATCCTATAATTTCACTGATCGCTTTACTGGATCAGCCAGAATTTCTTATTATACTAATAAACGTGACAAGTATGATAATGCAAGGTATTATCAGCGATATAGGGATCTTATTTTGAGCGGAAAGCTTAAATGGCAGTTTGCTGACAATCAGAATCTTGATTTATCGTATATCCGTGATAACTATATCAAGGATAATGTATATGTGGACGATGATGAACGCGTATATGGAAATGTGAACAGTACTATTCGCTTGTATTACACAGGTATGTTTGGCAAACACACTCTGAGTGGTGGCGTAGATCTGTTACGTGAGGACATGAAGCATCATTTCATGAAAGATACAGCTACGGTACACATGAACCAGTATTCATTCTGTTTACAAGATGATTGGCGGCTTACAGATAAAATGAATGTTGTCGTTGGAGTGCGTGGAGATAAGGGGGAAAGTTATAGGCTGCATTTTACTCCTAAGGTGTCAGTATTATATCGTCCGTTGAAAACAATCACACTGCGTGCCGGCTACTCTCAAGGTTACCGCATACCGAATCTGAAAGAACTCTATCAGGAATTTAATATGGGGGGAATGGGGATCATGATGTATGGTAATAAGGATTTGAAACCGGAAGAGGGAACTCAGATTTCTGCTTCGGTTGAATATGATTATAAGGGGTTAAATCTATCTGTCTCTACCTATCATAATAGATATAAGAACAAAATTTCGTATGAATATATTTCTCCGGGAAAGTCATGGAACATGAAATATGTAAATGCCTTGAATGTTAAGACTACCGGTGTGGAGGTTACAGCCAATTATAAACTTCCTTTCGGACTGCGTTTCTCAGGAGGATATTCTTATGTATATGACTATGATGAGCGTGATGGTTATAACATGTCATGGGTGCGTCCGCATAGTGCACGATTGAGTTCTGTTTATAAGCATCGCTTTGGCAAAACTACTGAAAGTGTAGCTTTCAATACATCATGGGTGTCAAGTATAACTCGATACGCTTATAGTAGCAGTGACAAGACCTATACCAAAACGAAATACGATCCGCGTACTTTGTGTTCACTGAACTTACGGTCGGAGCTCCCGAGAGGAATTGCAATAGGGTTGATGGTAGATAATATCTTCAACTATAGGGATAAGGCGGTGGATTCTGCTGTTCAGCTGCCTGAAAACGGTCGTACATTTGTTGCTACGGTGAGCGTCAATATTGCCGATATGTTTAAACTTTAATAATCGATGGAAATGAGAAAAAAGATATTTCTTGCAATTGCAGCACTGATATTGTTGGTTGCGGGTGGTATAGTCTGGCACACATGGTTCAGTGTTACGCGCATAGCTTTTGTCAACTATCAAACCATTACGCTTAGCAGGATAGCTAAAGCCAATGATAACTCCTTTATCAAAATTAAGGATGTAAGTACGGAAGAATTGTCAGAGTTAGGTCACTATGATGCTGTTTGTATTGAAGCCATGGGACTTCGACTTACTATGGAGCAGCGTGAAGAAATAGAGAAAGCTCGTAAGAAGGGGGTGCCAATTGTGTGTACAATGATCACAAACCCTGATAATGATTTCACTTCTATGGATTCAGTTACCGCCGACACACTAAAGCGTTATATTAGCAATGGCGGCTATAAGAACTATCGAAATATGCTTAGTTATATTCGCAAATACATAGATAGGAAACTAATTTCGGCACCGGAACCTCAGCCATTGATAGAGAAGATTTACGGATTGCTCTATCATGCAGATCCAAAGCATAGTGATGCGGAAGATATTCAATTTAATAACGTTAGCGAATACCATGCTTTCTTGAAACGTAATGGTCTATGGAAATCTCAGGCTCCTGCAATATTGATTACGGGTTCAATGGGAGAACCGAGAGAGCTGATAGCTCGTTTAGAGGCTACAGGAAATATTGTCTATCCTGTTAATTCTATCAGGGAGTTTATAGGAGAACATCATGTAGATAGTGTTCATGTGGCTGCAGTTATCAATATGGCACACGGACGTATGGGTGATGACGTAGTGGAGTTCCTAAAGAACAGAAATATTCTTCTTTTCTCTCCACTTAACATAAATAGAACTGTAAAGTCTTGGGAAGATGATAAAATGGGTATGAATGGTGGTTTCCTCTCTCAAAGTGTAGTGATGCCGGAAATAGATGGTGCACTACGTCCATTCGTGTTGTTCGGTCATTTTCTTGGTAAAGATGGTCTAAATTATGTTGCAACAATCCCAGAGAGGCTTGATCAGTTTGTCAAGACCGTTAATAATTATATCAGCCTTGGTAAAAAGCAGAATAAAGATAAGCGTGTAGCAATTTATTATTACAAAGGCCCTGGACAAAATGCGATGATGGCAGGCGGGATGGAAGTCGGTCCTTCACTTTATAATCTTTTAGTCAAATTAAAAAATGAAGGCTATGATGTATCGGGTCTTCCCAGTTCATCAGAGAAGCTTGAAGGGATGATCCAGAAGCAAGGTGCAGTCTTTGGACTATATGCCAAGGGAGCTTTTGATACGTTTATGAAAAGAGAACGGCCGGAATTGATTACGCGCCAGCAATATGAAAGTTGGGTAAAAGCAACATTGCAACCAAAGAAATATGCAGAGGTAGTCAAAGCTTTCGGTGAATTTCCTGGAGCATATATGAATACACCTGATGGTAAACTCGGTATAGCCCGACTTAAGTTTGGAAATGTAGTTTTGTTGCCACAGAATGCTGCAGGTAAAGGGGATAACTCTTTCAAAATAGCACATGGCACAGATGCAGCACCTCCTCACACTTATATAGCCTCTTATCTATGGACACAGTTTGGATTTAAAGCAGATATACTTATTCATTTCGGAACACACGGAAGTTTGGAATTCACTCCTAAGAAACAGGTGGCATTAAGTAGTTTAGACTGGCCGGATAGACTTGTGGGAGCTACACCTCACTTCTATCTATATACCATTGGTAATGTAGGGGAGGGCTTGATAGCTAAGCGGCGTTCGTATGCGGGACTTCAGTCATATCTTACTGCGCCTTTCATGGAAAGTAATCGCAGAGGAACCTACCGTGAATTAGCAGAGAAGATTAAGATATATAACGATAAACTCGCCCACCATCGACAAGATGTAGCCAAAGCTTCGCTGGCAGTTAAGGCACTAACTATTCAATTAGGCATTCACCGTGAACTGGAACTTGATAGTATCCCTGGGAAACCATATTCGGAGAACGATATTCTCAGAATAGATAATTTTGCAGAAGAAATAGCTACAACTAAAATCAATGGTAAACTTTATACACTGGGAGTGCCCTATGAACCTGCTCGTATTACAAGTAGTGTCTATGCGATGTCTACTGATCCTATAGCCTATTCGCTTTATGCTATAGACAAAGCTTTAGGGCGTGCAGATAACACGATAGCTAAACATAATGTACGCTTTACACAACGCTATCTTACACCTGCAAAGGCATTAGTAGGCAAGTTGCTTGCCAACCCTGCTTATGCAACAGATGGCATAGTGTGCGCTACTGCACATATTACTCCTCAACAGTTATCTAAAGCGCGTCTTGTCCATAAGGAAATTAGAGCGCCTAAAGATATGATGGCTATGATGATGGGGGGAATGTCAAAAGGTAAGTCTTCAATGAAGAGTATGCCTGACATGGTGAAAGGCAATATGTCTAAGTCTATGGGGAAAAGGCCTGGCATGAAAGACAGAATGTCAAATGCGAAAGACGGGAACTCCAAGAATATGGGCAGAATGCCAAAGATGATGAAGGGAGGAATGCCTCAGAAGCCTTCATACAACAAACGTGATAAAGATTTTGCTTTTGCAGTTGTTGAATTAGAACGCACTATCCGTAATGTTTCACTGTATAAGAAGAACCTGTTGAGCAGTCCTCAGATGGAACTGAATAGTTTAATTAACGCTATGAATGGTGGATATACTGCTCCTTCGCCCGGTGGTGATCCCATTGCTAATCCCAACACTCTCCCTACTGGACGTAATTTATATGGTATCAATGCAGAAGCTACCCCCAGCGAGTCAGCTTGGGAAAAAGGGAAAGACTTGGCAGAGAATACCATAGAAATCTATAAACGCCGCCACCATGACAGCATTCCGCGTAAAGTTAGTTACACGCTGTGGAGTGGTGAGTTCATCGAAACAGAGGGAGCAACCATTGCTCAAGTGCTATATATGCTTGGTGTGGAGCCTATTAGAGATAGTTTTGGGCGTGTGAGCGACCTTAAGCTTATCCCTTCTGCTGAGCTTGGACGTCCCAGAATTGATGTTGTTGTGCAGACCTCAGGACAGTTACGTGACCTTGCTGCCTCACGCTTATTTCTCATCAATCGTGCCGTTGAAATGGCTGCAGCTGCTAACGATGATAAGTTTGAAAATCAAGTGAGCGAAGGTGTAAAGGAAACCGAACGTGTCTTGACTGATAAGGGCGTATCGCCTAAAGAGGCAAGAGAACTTGCTTCAAGGCGTGTGTTCGGTGGAATGAATGGAAACTATGGCACAGGTATACAGGCAATGGTTATGAGCAGTGACCGATGGGAGAAGCGATCAGAAATTGCTGATACATATTTGAATAATATGGGAGCTTTCTATGGCGACACAAAGCATTGGGAACAATTCAAAGAATATGCCTTTGAAGCTGCCCTTACACGGACAGATGTTGTCGTACAACCACGCCAGAGCAATACCTGGGGTGCATTAAGTCTTGATCATGTTTATGAGTTCATGGGTGGGCTTAATCTTGCTGTGCGCAAGGTAACGGGCAAGGAACCCGATGCCTATTTGAGCGACTATCGCAACAGACAGAACATGAAAATGCAAGAAGTGAAAGAAGCCATAGGCATAGAAAGTCGTACGACTATCTTCAATCCTACTTATATTAAAGAACATATGAAAGGTGGAGCCAGTTCTGCCGATGGATTTGCAGCTATCGTACAAAACACTTTTGGTTGGGAAGTGATGAAACCTGCTGCTATTGACAATGAATTATGGAATGAAATCTATAATGTATATATCAAAGATAAGTTCAACCTTGGTATCAATAAGTTCTTCGAAGAAAAGAATCCTGCTGCCATTGAAGAAATAACTGCCGTTATGCTTGAAAGTGCCAGAAAGGGCATGTGGAAAGCTTCACATCAGCAAGTGGAAGCTTTGGCAAAACGACACGTGGAACTTGTGAATAAATACAAACCTTCTTGTTCAGGATTTGTTTGCGACAATGCGAAGCTAAGACAGTTTATTGTTGACAATAACGCAGATAAACAGGCAAATGAAAGCTATGCAAAGCATATAGAGAAGATACGTGAAAGTGGCCTTGGCGACAAAAAGGGTATTAAAATGCAGAAAGAGACACTTTCCGATACTACTACTGAGAAGCATATATTAAGCAACTTGTTTGTTGTTGCAGCAGCATTTGCCATTATTGTCACACTCATATGGATTGTGCGTCGTAATCGCAAGTTGCGTAACATGAAATAATTATTTGCACGAGATGACAACAGTAGTTCTCATATTGATGATATTGGTTTGCTTCAATTTCCTATTGAAGCAAACCTTTGTCACCCGCAATGTTCTTGCCATTACTACTCTTGTACTTGGTATTTTCGCAGCCTTGATGTGGCAGGTAGCTATAGAACAGTCCAAAACGCAAATCATCGACTGGTTGCACGATACTGCCCTCATGCGTAATATTGCTGCCATATTAAGCATAGATGTGGTGGTACAGCTTACGTTCTGTATTTTCACTGTCCGTAGTGCAGGCAGTCGAGGCAATACATTTCGAAGTCGTATCATAGCAAAGGGACTCTTGTTTTATCCGGGATTCATCATTTTTCCCGTTGTTTTCGCATTGCTTGTACAACTCATTTTCCTGACTCCCGGAGTTTCTTTCACGCTTGTTTCCACTTCATTGGGCGTGGTAATTCTCTTTGCTGTACCGCTTGGCAGAATGGCATTGCGCACCATTTTGCCCGAGTCCGACTTGCGTTTAGAAATACTTTTCCTCTCCAATGTTCTTGTCGCTCTTGTCGGTATAGTGGCAACAGTCAATGGAGAGACTCAAAATGCTCCTGTCAACACTGTCGATACAGCCTCGCTTATAGGTTTTGTCGTCTTGCTGTTCATAGGAGGTGTCATCGGTTTTATGTGGAACAGATGGCAAGAAAAAATGTTTAATAAAAAAGGATATAACAAATGACTTATATATCAGATTTCTTGTTTTGGATTTCAACAGGCTTACTTGTTCCTGTCATTATCCTACTTCTTGTGCTTTTTGGCAGGGCACTCCTACTGCTCGGTACATTCTTTGGACAGTATATGAACATGAGGAAACTGCATGGTACTGTTATTGTAGAAATGGAAAATCTCACGGTTGATAATGTAAGTTCGCTCAGTACGCGCTTACCGGTTCAGACTTCTTCACTCTTGTTATCATACATACATCGTATGCTCAACGCTCAAGGATGTCATGCCCAAATCAACCGTTTGCTGTCGCAATACGAAATCGCTGCTGACAAAGAGATGGGTATTTCAAAGACTTTATCCAAGTTAGGCCCGGTGTTAGGACTCATGGGTACGCTTATACCGATGGGCCCGGCCTTAGTAGGACTGTCTACAGGAGATATTGCTTCCATGGCTTATAACATGCAGGTAGCATTTGCTACGACCGTTGTCGGACTCTTTTCAGGCGCAGTGGGTGTCGTGACATTACAGGTAAAGAAACGGTGGCATATGCAGGAACTCACTCAACTTGAGTTTCTCGCAGAGTTATTAACTTCTGAAAATCCAGCGCATGAGACGGCGTAGACTACTCTCCCAAGATAGTGATTTCGACCCGATGAGCGTGGTTGGAAATCTCTTTGACATTGCCATGGTCTTCGCTGTAGCACTGATGGTGGCACTTGTCACACGCTATAATATGACCGAAATGTTTAGCACTGAAGACTTCACAATGGTGAAGAACCCAGGTAAGGAAAACATGGAGATTGTCAGTAAGAAAGGACAAAAGATCGAACGTTATACGCCTTCGCACAATCAAGACAATAATAATGGTGCCAAAGGAAGGAAAGTAGGAATAGCTTATGAACTTGAGAACGGTGAAATTATCTATGTGCCTGAATGAAGTATAAGCACATGAAACAGAATATTGCAGTGCGTTCCAATACAAGAGTGTAAGTTCTATATGTCCATTTCTTTATTGTTTTCAAATGCAAAGAAAAGGAAAATAGGGCTTACACTCTTTCATGAGAGGACTTCTTTTTCCTGGAAATCCTGTACAATTTAATGTCGCCGGCAGGATGATATGGGCTGCCTGTCCTCCGAAAGACGGTTTTCCTTACAGATTATATGTTGCGCCAACCGTCGCAAATATAGGATAGAGGGTTTGCTCTATGGTCTTGAAACTGCTGTGGTGGATGCCGTTCAAGCCCCAGTTCAAGTCGAGATAACCGCCCCATTTTTCGCAGAGTGTCCAGTCACAACCCACGGTAAGCCCCACTTGCAGACGGCGCATGTGGTTGCTGAAATCGTAATCTCCACGCTGACCTGGCTCTTCTCCGATGTTGATTTTGGCCCCGGTAGGCCCTCCCACGCGTAGATATCCACCGTGAGCATAGCCTTCAAACTGGCGCGAAAGCACGTAAGAAGCATACATTCCGGCTTTCAGTTGCACATCATTGCCTACATGAAAGGCTGCCATTACAGGCACCGTGAACATCCATTCGTTTACTTTCGTCTTCACGTCGCCCGTAAATTGGCCTTCAAGATGCTGCGTTCCCTGCTCAATGGCCATGTGATAGTTCTTCACACGAGCGTCAACCCGCATGCCTTTATTCTCCAAACGAAGTCCCAACATGACGCCCATGAGCGGCGAAATACGGCGTTCGGCATCAATTCCAAACTGAAAATTCGGCATCAGGGTATAGCTGTTCATGTGTCGGATAGTGCGGGGAAGCCCCACGGGAGCCGTTCCTCCGAGTGAATATCCTACTCTTGCAGTCAGCGAGATGCTGTCCCCGAGAATGCTTTGTGCATTTGCCGAAAGGCTGATGAGCATTGTGGCAAAGGCTATCATGACTTTTTTCATACGCTATTTCTTTTCCTTTTCACAGATAATTCTTACTTTGTCAATACACAATGTCGAGCCGATGGCACCGATAAAGCGGTCGCCTTGCTTGCTCGAAGAGAACACAAGCGCCAAGCTGTAGCCGTTCTGTTCAAGCACGTCGAGATCGATATCAGTCAGGTATTTGAATTTGATTTCGAATTCTGTCCAGTCTTCTTTTGGCTCCACATAGTCCATGTCGGCCATTGCAACGATAAGATTGCTGGTCTTGATGTTGCTTCCATCAAGCACAACTTTCTGGCCGCTGTCGTCATGGTTGCGATAGAATACGGCATAAATGGCGGCACTGTCTTTGACATCTTCAAGCACTTTAGAAGCTCGATCGGTCACAGTTTTTGCAGGGGTGTACTTGTAAAACCCCGTAACCGTAAGGGGCTTGCGGTTGAACGGATGCCCGAATTGCGTGGCTTTCAAGGCATCTGCGAGTGCATTTCTCAAGTCGAAAGTACCATAGAAAAGGTTACCTGCGGCAATAGGCATCTTTACCAACTTGCCTAAGCTACCCGTACTGCGTGTTGTCAGCTGTACTGCTTTGCCGTCAAATCCGTCAATCGGTATGGCTGGATCGGCTTCGGCAGGTTGATCCCAGGCCGACAATGAGAAGCCGGCATTGCCCGATCCCCACACATCCTGCATGCCCTCACCGTCTTTTTCCTGCCATTTGTAGAAGTCGGCGAGGCCGGTGAGGTTGGCTTTCACATAGTGTTCGAAGTCAAACTTGACGGTATCGCCCACCATGACTGAAGCTTTTTTAAAGCTGACGCGATAGACACGGCTGTAGTTCCCGTCTTGAGAAGTGACGGTATAAACGACAGGCCCCTTGCTGAAATCATGCTCCGAGCCGTTTGCCGGACTGATTGTTGCCCCCTCAGTGAGCTTGAACTGTGGCGCAAAGTTCGTGACAGTGGCCTTTCGTTTGATTTGAAAAATGAGGTCAGTCGTTGTTGATGACACCTGCAGAAGCGTGTCTGAAAGGTTGTTGAACACCTCTTTTGCATTGCTTACACTGACAAAAGCCTCTTCAATATCGCACTCCGCATTCGGTGCTTCGTCTTTGAAACATGAGGTGAAAGTGGCACAAAGTGCGGCCACTGCCACCATTTTGGAATATATCTTCATCTCCTTTATGAGCTTAAAAACGGTACAAAATTACGAAAAAAAGGAGAAAATGAAGCGTTTGATACATTATTTTACATCGCCATTACACTCATTCAATCTTCATGACCAATGCAATACGGTTGGGCAAAGCATGGGGAAGGGTGATAGAAAGCCCTTGCTTTGACGACTTGAAAGCTACTTTCCCATAGCCCAACAGCGTGACACGGTGTGCCTTTAGCAGGGCTTTCAGTTTCACGGTAGCACCTGCCTGCGGCACATCTAACGTCGTTGCATAGATGGTTTTGCCTTTAGTGACATAGCGAATGTCTGCCGAAGTATATTTCACTTTGCCCTCATTGAAGCCCTGTTCCGCTATCGGATTGACCGCTTCTGCAGACGGCCCTTCACCAAACTGATACCAAGGACGCGTGCCATAGATGCTTTCTCCGTTCACATTCAGCCATGCACCGATTTCCCGAACGACTTTATATTCAAGCGAATCTATCGTGCCGTCGGCTCTTACAGGAATGCTCAACAGCAGGTTTCCATTCTTGCTTACTACATCAACGAGCGTCTGGATAACCTCTTTTGCAGTTTTATAAGTGCCGTCATAAAAGCGCCGTTTGTCGTAATGCCATGACCCGATGCAAGTGCAGGTCTGCCAAGGCAGGGGCTGAATTCTATCGGGTGCGCCGCGTTCTACATCCCAAACGATAGCTTTCTTGTGCCAGTCTTTCAGCACTTTTCCTGTTACAACCATTTTGTTTCGACCGTTGTTTTCGGCCATACTCTTGTTATAGAGGTGGGCAGTGAGCTGTAATCCCGCATCAGAGAAAGGGTAGAGGGGCAGCACAGTGTCGTCAAAATAAACCACAGAAGGGTTATATTTGTTGATTAAATCCATGGTTCGGTTGTAGAACCTGTTGCAATAAGCCTGATCGGGAACGGTCACTTGCGCCGGATCCCAATCCCATTCGCCACTGTTTTTGCTGAGTTCGTGGCGCTGTTCATAGAGGTCTTGCGGGTCAAGTCCGTCCCACCAAGTGCCCTTTCCGTCGGCTTTGGTCAGCCTGCCGTCGTAAGGTTGTCCTTTGAAAGTGCCCGTCTTGTCTGCTCCCCTGCTTGTTTCATACCAGGTCCAAGCGTGTGCTGCGTGCACACTCAGCCCCAAAGGAAGTCCCAATTTCCTGCAGGCGGCGGCCCAACCTGCTATGAGATTTTTCTTCGGGCCGATGCTTGTTGCATTCCAAGGCTGGTACTTACTGTCCCAAAGATCAAAGTTATCGTGGTGGTTGGCGAGTGCAAAGAAATACTTTGCACCGCATTCCTGATAGAGTTTTACAAGCTTTTCGGGGTTCCAGTTCTCGGCTTTCCACTCATGAATCCAGTCTTTAAAGCCGAAATCCTTTTGCGGATTGCGTGCCTCCTTGCTAAAGGTGTAGGCATCAGAGCCTTGTTCATACATTCTGCGTGCAAACCAATCACCGTATTCCGGCTGGCATTGTGGCCCCCAATGTGCCCAGATACCGAACTTGGCATCACGGAACCAAGTGGGGCATTCATAGTCGGAGAGCGACTCCCAAGTGGGTTTATACTTGCCTTTGTGAATGGGTTCGCGCGATGTGTCCACTTTAACGGTCACGGCCTTTGCTGCTTCCTGCGCACTGTTATAGATGTTCTGGGCTGCCAAGGCACATGGCAATGCCAGCGCAGTGATAAGGAGTGATGTTCTTTTCATATCGGTTATAGATTGATTTTTTTATGATTTCGGGCTCTTTTTCAATAGCATATAGCCGGCAATACCACCTATGATAGATGCTGCAAAGATACCAACTTTCGACTGAATAACGCTCTCCGCCGAGTTGAAAGCAAGCATAGTGACAAACATTGACATGGTAAATCCAATGGAAGCAAGAAAGCCCAAGCCGATAATAATGCGCCATGTCATGGAGTGAGAACGGCGTCCAAGCCCCAGTTTTTCCATCATCCAAACGGCAAAAGCAATGCCAATGGGCTTGCCAAGCAGCAGACCTGCCATGACACCGAGCGCTACATGATTGGCTCTAAGCGTACTGAAATCCATGTCGACAAACGACACTCCTGCATTCGAAAGGGCGAAAATAGGCATGACAACAAACGAAACAAACGGATGAAGTGCATGCTCCAAACGCTGTAAAGGAGGTGTTGCCTGCATGGAATCAGCCTTCACTCGCGTCAGGATATCCAATTGTTCGGGCTCCAAAGTGCGCACATCATTGGGTTCGGCTTGCTCGAACTGACGCGTCAGTTTGTGTATTCTCGCGATGAATGTTGCCTCAGAAATGCGCGAGTCTGCAGGTATAACCATGGCAGCAAGTACGGCAGAAATGGTGGCATGTATACCTGAAGTGAGGAAGGAAAGCCATACACCTCCGATGCCGATAAGCCCGTAAAACCACACGTTTTTGATGCCCAATCGGTTGCCGGCAAACATGATTCCGAGGAACAGGATGCCCAAAGCAAGACTCGAAAACGAGATGTTTGAGGTATAGAAAAGGGCTATCACAACCACAGATCCAAGGTCGTCGACAATGGCAAGCGTAGTGAGAAACACTTTTGCCGACACTGGAATGCGGTCGCCCACCATATATAATACGGCCAAAGCAAAGGCGATGTCAGTGGCCATGGGTATTCCCCAGCCATGAGAAAAGGGCGTTCCAAGATTGAAAAGTAGATAAATCAATGCGGGAACAAGCATGCCGAAGACGGCCGCAGCAACAGGAAGTGTGACCTTACGGAGGTCGCGAAGCTCGCCACCTATAAACTCTCTCTTCAGTTCCAAGCCCACAACGAAGAAGAACATCGACATGAGTCCGTCGTTAATCCAATGGGCAACACTGAAGTTGAGCACTGATTTTCCATCTACGATAAAACCGAAATGATGCTCTAAGAAATGGAGATAATCACTGCGTAAGGGCGAGTTGGCCAGCAGAAGTGCAAGCACAACGAAGACGGCAAGCACTATTCCGCTCGACTTTTCGCGTTGTGTGAATTGCAAAATCGGTAAGAGTAAGCGGTGTTCTATCTGTTTCTGATAACGTTTTCTCATTGTTTCTGTCGGTTATTTCCTGTCTATATATATGAAAAATGAAATGGGGTTGCTTCAAAACTGCGTTGCCTTGCGCATGCCTTTCGCTTTGCAAAGATAAACGAAAAAGTTGAAAACACGCCTATTTTTCCCCTTAGCTTTCGCTGATTTGGCTTGAGATGAAGGAAGCGGTAATAGAGAACTAATATAACAGCAAGCGTTAAATTACTTTAACGTAGGGCAAATGGCTTAGGTATAAAGGGCAATATGCAAACTCTTTTGTAATTTTGCAGCAAAACAAATAAATATGGAAAGCAATGAAAAATCGCTATGGCAGGTGATTAAAGGGTATTTCAACGCACTGCCAGATAAGGAGAACGAGGAGGAAACTATACAGCAAATTAGCAGTGGAGTAGCCTTTCATGGCTCCAATTTATGGGTCTTAGTGTTTGCTGTTTTCATAGCATCTTTAGGGCTAAATGTCAACTCCACAGCAGTCATTATCGGTGCAATGCTCATCTCTCCACTCATGGGACCTATCATTGGTATGGGGCTTGGTGTGGGTATAAATGACCTGGTCTTGCTGAAAAGATCAATTAAAAATTACCTTGTTGCGACAGGAATCAGCGTTTTAACAGCAACACTTTACTTTCTTATTACACCTTTGAACGAAGCTCAGTCAGAGCTTTTGGCGCGTACTTCGCCCACGCTTTACGATGTTCTCATCGCTCTTTGCGGTGGTGCTGCAGGCATCTTGGCTCTCTCTACAAAGGGAAAGGGCAATGTTATCCCTGGCGTTGCTATTGCTACAGCTTTAATGCCGCCCCTATGTACAGCTGGATATGGACTTGCCATGGGCGAATCGAGCTTCTTTTTTGGAGCATTCTACCTCTTTTTTATCAATACGGTGTTTATTGCTTTGGCAACTTTCATTGGTGTTCGAATGCTTCGCTTCAAGCAAAGAAGATTCATAGACGATGCACGTTTGCGGAAGATGAAGCAATATATCATAGGAATCGTGGTGCTAACCATGCTTCCAGCAGCCTATATGACTCTGCAAATCATTCGACAAAGTGTGATAGAAAATAATGCAAGAAGATTTGTACGTACTGAACTTTCTTTCAAAGGCACAAGGATTATCTCACAAAACTATGACACAAAGGACAAGGTGTTGAATGTTGTTGCCGTGGGAAAAACTATCTCAAAGAAGGCAATCTGCGAGGCAGAGAAGATGTTGGAAGCCTACAATTTAGCAGACTATAAACTGCATGTGATACAGGGTTCGCAGTCGGATAGCCTGCTCATGGCCAACCAAATGCTTGGAACGGGAACAACAAGTGAACAGGTTAGTAAGCAGAAACTCATAGAGCAGTCAGCTCAAATCAATGATCTTGAGCAAAAACTTGAGAAGTTTACACGCTATACTGAACTGACAAAAGATGTTCGAGAAGAATTAAAATCTATGTATCCAACAGCCAAACTCGTTGCGATTGCTCAGATTCCAGAAACCAAAACAGATACTGTTGTTACGAAAAGCCACGTTATGGCTGTTGTTAGTTGCCTACGCCCACTCAACAATCCTGATAGAGAACGATTGCAAAGTTGGCTGAAATTAAGAACAAAATCCGATAGTTTGAAGCTTATTGTGACGCAGAATTAAGAGTAAGAGGGGCGGAAAAGTTGATTTTCCTTGTAAACTTTTATCCCCTTTTTTAACACTTCTTGGCGCCACCAAATAGAAATGAAAACGCAATTTCTGCACTTATGCAACGCCATTTCACAGCTTCGACGCCCTCATTTCTATCATCTTGCACCGCGTTTTGACGCTAATAGCATTGCTATTTGCGTCAAAATATGCGGTAATCTCATGCAAAATGCAAGGCGATTTGACGCAAATCGCATGGTTTTTCAGTGTTATTTTTTCTTGCAATTTGCCTTTGTTTTCGTAACGTTTTGGCTGTCAATGCGTTGCTGAATCGCAGAAAGCGCTGCATATTTTGAACGAGGACAGCATGCTTTTTGAATTCGCTGAGTATTCAAGAGCAATTGTAAAGTTCTTTGAAAAGATTTAACCTATTTTCCGCTTCATTTGATTTCGGGATTCTAAATCAACCGTTTCAGGGAATTATTTGCCCATGTTGGCCAGAATGAAACTATAGATATCGGCCTGTTCTTCAATCTGTTTGCTCAACGGTTTGCCTCCGCCGTGGCCCGCTTTCGAGTCAATGCGGATGAGCACGGGCGCCTTTCCGCCTTGGCATTCCTGCATGGTTGCCGCAAACTTGAAGCTATGTGCTGGCACAACGCGGTCGTCATGGTCGGCCGTGGTGATGAGCGTTGCGGGATAACTCACGCCTTTCTTCAGGTTGTGGAGCGGAGAATAGCCTCGCAAGTAGTTGAACATTTCCTTGCTGTCTGCCGATGTTCCATAGTCGGGAGCCCAGTTCCAACCAATCGTAAACCTGTGATATCGCAGCATGTCGAGCACGCCAACCTGGGGTATGCAGACTTGAAACAGGTCGGGACGTTGGGTTAAACAGGCTCCGACAAGCAGTCCGCCGTTGCTTCCTCCGACGATAGCGAGATGCTTTTTATCGGTATATTTGTTGGCAATGAGCCATTCGGCAGCAGCGATGAAGTCGTCGAACACATTCTGTTTCTGCATCTTTGTGCCTGCTTTGTGCCATGCTTCGCCATACTCGCTTCCGCCTCTTAGGTTCACTTGCACATAGATACCGCCCTGCTCCATGAATGGAATTCGCATAGAAGAGAAGTAGGGTGGCAACGCAACATTAAAGCCCCCGTAGCCATAAAGATATACAGGATTCTTGCCGTTGAGCTTCAAATCCTTGCGATAAGTGAGGAACATCGGCACGCGGGTTCCGTCTTTACTCGCATAAAACACCTGTTTGGTGACGAAGTTGTTTTGCTTGAAATTCACCTTCGGTTGGCTGAAAACACGACTCGTTTTGCTGTCGATATCAAACTGATATACCGTGCCGGGAACGGTGAACGAACTGAAAGAGAAGAAGCATTCAGGCTCATTTCGCTCGCCCGAAAAACTTGCACTGCCTACTGATGGCAGTTTGATTTCGCCCAGATTACGGCCGTCGAGCGAGTAAAGGTAACAATGAGAGCTGGCGTCTTTACTATAACTTAGCACTATTTTTCCATTGGTGAAAGTGACGTCATCGAGCACGTGTTGTGCCTCGGGAACAAGCTCTTTCCAATCTTTAATGCCGGGATTGGCCAGGTTTGCCAACATCAAACGGTTCTTCTGTGCCCCTGAGTTGGTGAAGATATAGATGCTGTCTCCCACGGTCTGTATAGGCGAATACTGAAGGTTCATGTCGTTGGTCATCTGCACGAACTGAGCGTCGGGACGTCGCAAGTCGCGCACATAGAGGTTGTTTCCGCTGCCTTCTCCCGACTCCGTCAGATACATTACGGTTTCTTCTTTGTTGACCATTACATCGTAGAAACGCAGTGGAAATGCCGGATTTTGATAGAACAATTCATCCTCGCTCTGTGGAGTTCCGAGCTTGTGATAATAGATTTTATGCACTTCGTTCTTGCTTGTGAAGGCGTGACCTGTGGGTGCATCGTAGGCACTGTAATAGAAACCGTCGCCTCTCCAGGCTGCATTGCTGAACTTTGCCCATTCGATATGGTCGGTCAGGTCTTGCTCTGTTTCGAGGTCTTTCACGTAGATTTCCTGCCAATCGCTGCCGTTTCGACTCACGATATAGGCCATATAGCGGCCATTATGAGAGAAACTGACCGACTTTAATGCCACGGTTCCGTCGCTGCTTAGCTTGTTGGGATCGAGCACTTCATGCAGTGTGCCGCCCAATTTATCCATTTTATAGAGCACACTTTGGTTCTGCAGGCCGTTGTTTTTGTAGACATACCATGTGCCATGTCGCTTGAATGGCGTGCCCACTTTCTCGTAGTTGGCCAGTTCCTTGAGGCGCTTCATGAGCTTTGGACGCTGTGGAAGCTGGTCGAGATAATGTCGGGTCAATGCGTTTTCTGCCGTGACCCAACGCTCTGTTTCGGCGCTGTTGTCGTCCTCAAGTGGGCGATATGGGTCGGCAATCTGTGTGCCGAAATAGGTGTCAACGGTGTTGTCTTGCGGTGCTTTCGGATAGTGAAAGCCTTGTGCTATCATGCAGGATGTAGCCATAGTCAATGTTGAAGTCAATACTAATCTGATATTCATCTTAACGTGATTTCATTTGATTTACTGCACGAAATTAGGCAATCTTTTGCATGATTTCAGGAATATAACGTTAAAAGAAGATAAAAACGAGGTCTTTTGTCACATTTGTTACTCTTCTTTGCAATGTCATATACCTATCTTTGCATACAGAAATTTAATTAAAAGTAAACAGATATGACACACGGACATGAAATACTCCACATGATGGAGGGAAAGAGTTTCGCCTCAAAGCAGGCGCTTGTTGATGCAATCATTGAACGCTTCGGCGCTGCAGAACGCTTCTGCACATGCTCTGTCGAGGGGCTTGATGCTGCAGAGATTGTCGACTTCTTAGATGATCGCGGCAAGTTTATGGAGACGCCGGATGGTGGCTTTACCGTCAATTTGGGTATGATGTGCAACCACTGAACCATAGGAAAGGAGTGACATTATGGGGAAGAAGATAGATTTATCTCGCACGGTTTACGACCTCACTACCCAGTATCCGGAGCTTATTGAGGTGCTGGCGGGCCTCGGACTGACCGATATCAGGAAGAAGTTTCTGCGCAATTCGGTGGGCAAACTGATAACCATTCCGAAGGGAGCAGGCATGCATGGCATCGAAATGAAAGCCGTTATCGATGCTTTGGAGCAGCAAGGTTTTGAGGTTGTTGGGGCAGGAAAGCCAACGATGAGTGCTGAAACACTGCGCCCTGTGGCTGAAAACACGCGCACGGAGCAGTTGAAAGGCTACCTCAGACGACTTGGAACAGGAGAGAGTTTGGAGGCTGTCCGCAAGGATTTTGCCAATGAGTTCGGCGATGTAGAGGCTTCGGAAATCATGCAGGCAGAGCAGGAACTGCTGGCCGAAGGCACGCCCTTGCATGAAGTTCAGCAGCTTTGTGACATTCATTCTGCCTTGTTTCATGGGGCAACTCGTGAGGAACGCATGGCCAATGTCGAGCAGGAAGTGGCGGCATCTGTCAGCCGTCATGACGAAATTCATGCCATGGCGCAGGCCAATACCCAACGCGCTGTCGACCTGTCGTATATAGACGGGCATCCCATTCAGACGTTCTTGCGTGAGAATGCGGCCCTTGAAGCGTTGCTGAAGCAGGCATTTGACGTGCTTGAAACACGTGGAGATATCACCGAATTACTATTGCGCATACGTGAACTTTCCATTCATTATGCGAAGAAAGGCGACTTGCTTTATCCGCATCTTAAAGTAAGATATGACATCAGTGGGCCGTCACAAGTGATGTGGACTATTGATGATGAGATACGCAACGAGCTTGGAATTCTGA
>ERZ772807.358-NODE-358-length-28218-cov-10.171431_pt1 | contig 28218 bp, 25 predicted proteins | sample MGYA00511472_ERZ772807 | MGnify/ENA primary metagenome ERZ772807 (study PRJEB29015, sample SAMEA2737947) | human oral metagenome | biome: human oral; feature: human-associated habitat; material: dental | place: China | collected 2039 ... | reverse complement strand
GGGCAGGTGAAGGAGTCGACCTGGTCCGCCAGGGTCCGCTCGAAGGCGGCGCGCAACTGGGGCAGGAAGTGCAGCGGCCCGCCTAGGAACATGACGTGACCGCGGATGGGGCGCCCGCAAGCCAGGCCCGCAATGGTCTGGGTGACGACGGCCTGGAGAACGGAGGCGGCCAGGTCCTCCCCGGCGGCGCCCTGGTTGATGAGCGGCTGGAGATCGGACTTGGCGAAGACCCCGCAGCGCGAGGCGATGGGGTAGAGCGTCGTGTAGCGCGAGGCCAGGTCATCCAGGCCGGCGGCGTCGGTGTGGAGGAGCTGAGCCATCTGATCGATGAAGGCTCCGGTGCCGCCCGCGCAGGTGCCGTTCATGCGCTGCTCAGGAGTGGGGTGGAGATAGGTGATCTTGGCATCCTCACCACCGAGCTCGATGACGACGTCGGCCTGCGGATCGCACACGCGCACCGTCTCGGTCTCGGCAATGACCTCCTGGACGAAAGGCAGACCCATGAGGGCGGCCAGGGACAGCCCGGCACTGCCGGTGACCGCCCCGCGCACGACGGCACCCGGATAGGCCCGGGCGACCTCGCCCAGCAGCCGGGTCAGCTCGCCGCGCACGTCCGCGTTGTGACGCCGGTACTCAGCGAACACAGGAGACACCGACGCCGTGTCAGGCCGAGCACCGGTAGGGGCCTCAGGCGAGTGCTCGGGAAGGAGAACGAGCTTGATGGTGGTCGAGCCGATGTCCAGCCCCATCCGCAGGACTGTCGGCGTGCCGTCGGCCCCGGACGCCACCGGATGCGCAGCCGACCCCACGGCCGCGACGGATGCGGGCCTCCGCGCTCTGGAGACCGGATCGGGAACGGACATGCTTCACCTCGGCGAGTGCCTGTGCCGGCCCTCTGCGAGCCGACGACGATGTGGGCTGAGCCCTCACCGTATCGAGCAGACACGCAGGCCTCAACGGTGTTGAAATACCCGCTCTCCCCCATCGTCCCGCATCACACCTCTTGGCGTCATAACGCCAAGAGCTCACCACGAGCACCCAGGACTCACACCGAAGCTCTGAACGCTGTTGAATATCGCACAGATAGACTTTTCTAAAAATACGGCGCTCGTCACACATCCTCGATGCCACTGACCCCGACCAAGCGCTGCATTTCCCGGAACTTCTCCACTCTCTGTCGGGCCGGCAGCCAGAGGAGACGGGAGCACTCGTAATCTCCAGGAGTGACCAGCGATGCCCCCAGCGCTCCGCCGTCGACGGCGTTACCCGAGGAGGAGGAGCCCGAGCCCGCCCTCCTCGATCGCGCACGCCGTCGTGGGCCTCGACGCCGGCCGGACTCCGCCGGCACCCAGCCGCCCTCCACACGCGAGGCCATCCTGACCGCTGCCCGCGAGTCGTTCCTCGCCCAGGGCTACGAGGGCACGACGATCCGGGCAGTGGCTCGCACGGCCGGAGTTGACCCGGCACTCGTGTCGTACTACTTCGGCTCCAAGGGGGACCTGTTCGGGGCGGCCGTCAACCTGCGAGTGCGGGCGAGCGAGGAGATCGCCGCCGCAGTCAGCGGAGACCTGCGCTCAGCCGGCCCCCGGCTGGTGCGGCTGTCGCTGACCGCCTGGGACGACGCTGCGGACGGCGCCACCTTCCGCACCCTGCTGCGGTGGATGGCCACGGATGTCAGCGCCCCGGAAGCGATCCAGAACTACGCCACCGAGCAGATCGCGGTCCCCATGGCCGAGGCTCTCAAGCAGTCGGGCCTATCGGGCGTCTCGGCGCGAGAGAGGGCCACCCTGGCCGGGTCCCAGCTGGTAGGGCTGGCTATGATCCGCTACGTGCTGCGACTCGACCCGATCGCGAGCGCGAGCGTCGAGCATCTGGTGGAGGTCGTTGGGCCGACGATCCAGCACTACCTCACCGGCCCGCTGCACCCCAGGTGATCCACTCGGCCCGGAGCGCAGTGCCCGTCAGCACGACCATCACAGTCAACGCATCACGTCACCACCAGACATGCGCATGTATACGTAGACCGTCAGAAGGAAGATCATCGGGATGACCACGAGCAATCCGATGACGGTCAACACCCCGGCAAAGTAGAGAGGGATGATGACGAGCGCCAACAGCGGCGCGTTTCCCCCTTGCTGCATGAGGCGGCATGAGCGGCCGATCGCCTTGAAGCAGGAGCAGCCCTCGTTCATGGCAACGACCACTGCCACCCAGAAGAAGTAGCCGGCCACCAAGCCGCCGAGGGGGACGAGGGAGGCGATGGTGCTCGTAAGACCGACGAGCACAACCGCGGCAGCCGCGTCGAAGCCATGGGGCGGCGCAACGAGGGGCCGGACCGTCACCTTCTCCCCACGGGCGATCCGAAGCGCAGCAGTGTAGAGGCCCAGCGTCGTCATCAGCACCCAGAACAGGGCCGCCGGGATCCCGATCGCGGCAATGAGTGCACCGTTCTCCTCACCGACCATGCTGACGACTCCGGCCATCAGCACTCCCATCACCAGGCAGCTCAGCGGTATCCAGGCGATGATGAGGGGGTTGGCGAGGGTCTTGGACCAAGCCCATTTCACGGCGTCGCCCACCTCGATCTGCGGCACCGGAGGCCGCGCGGGGACCATGGAGGCGGGTGGCTGCTGGTAGCCGTAGGCCCCTTCGACACCCGGTGCTGGGGGCACGTCGCCGCCGTAGTAGTCACTGTTCAAAGCGCCAGGAGAGTCTGAAGGGACTTGAGAATCGGACACGAGATCTTCCTTCGAGGTGGACGAGGATGCGCAGGCCGGGGTCTAACGCGGCTGCAGGGCGAGGCGGCCGAGCGGGCGCCGAAAGCTCTTTTCCCCCTCGCCGCCCGAGTCCACCCGAGGAGCTGTGTCCTCGACGTCGTCGGACTGGAGCCGCGCCATCCAACCGGGGATCCGGCCCGAGCCACGGGGGAAGAGCCGTTGCTCGGCCGCACAGTCGTCCCGGGTGCACGGCGGAACGAGGTCGGGACGGCGCTCATAGTCGAAGTCGGTGGTGAGCTCCCCGTCTCGCGTACTGATTGACAGGAAGGCCCAGGTCCAGGCGGCGCCATCGGCGCGGGTCGTGGCGCCGCGCAGGGCGACGGCATCGTGAACGAGCGCATCGGGCACGCCGTCCTCCACCCACGTGAGCCGGCGTAGAAGGCCGGTCTTGCGCAGCACCCGGTTGGCGCAGGTGACGCGTTCCCCCAAAGCCTCGATCTCGACGACCATCTCAAGCGAGTCGGTCCGGCGCAGCCAGGCGTTCCAGCGGCTCGCGAGCCCGTCGAGGGCATGTGTCGCGGACTCCTCGAGAGGCCTCATCTGCTCACTCACGCGCATACCTTCCTGTTCTCCGGCGAACTCGACTCACGGACTCGGCCTACACGCTTTCGCCCCGGCTCCGTGCCGGGGCGAAAGCGCATGGTTGGAACCGGTTGGTGCCGGCTCAGAAGGTCTCGTACCGAGCGGAGCTGAGGAAGACACCGTGGCCGGTCTCAGTGTTGCGGCAGGTCATGCCCGTCTCCTCAGAGCTGCACACCCAGGAGCCGTAGGTAACGGACTGGCCGTACTCAACCACCTGGGGCGCGGAGCTGTCGCCACGGAATGCGGCGTCCAGCGAGAAGGCGCCCTCGCTGCGGCCGCTGATCTGAGGCGTGTTACCACTACTGAGATCGAACCACCAGTTGGGCGAGCCCATCGCGCTCTGGCCGTAGGTGCCGTCGGAGCGGTAGGACAGGACACCACATCCCGCGAAGTGGGCGGACAGGTCACAGCCGATGTTGCCCGACGGAGAGACGATCATGGCGGTCTTCTCCGTGACGAGGTTGTCCGAGACGAAGGACGTGGCCTGGGTGGCCTGTGGAGCGGCGGGCGCCGCGGGCTCGCTGGGAGCCGGCTCGGGGCTGGACTGATTCGCCTTGTCGCCAGAGTTGTCGACGGGTGCCTGAGTCGGCTGCGCGGGCTCGGGCGAGGGCTGAGACTGGGGAGCCGCTGGCTGCGCAGGCTGCGCCTGCTGCGTGGTCTGGGTCTGCGGCCGGCTGGAGCCGGTCGCGTTGCTGCTCGCCTCAGGAGCCTTGGAGGCATCGCCGCCGTGCTGGCCAGCAGCATTCGTTGCGGCCGCCTTACCGGGAGTGGCGGCCTTGCCGGCACCAGTCCCGCTGGCGGCGGGCCGGGGCTCACTGGCACGCGGGCTCGACGGACGGGACTTGGATCCGGAGGAGGCCTGCGGCGCGGACGACTCGCCTGTGCCCTTACCCGTGGGGCTTGGGATGCGAGGGGAGGCATGTCCGGACTTCTGCCCGGAGGTCTCCTTGGAGCCGGCCGTCGACTGGGACTTGGCAGAGGCCGAGCCCGCAGTGCCCTGCTGATTGGCGTTCGAAGCACCACCGGACTGACAACCGGCCAGGAGCATAGCGGTCGAGGTGAGGACAACGAGGGACAGGGGGATGGTGAAGCCGCTTCGGCGGACCGTGGCGGTCATGACTGCGGCATCCTTTCGGTCGAGGTCGGTGCAGCCAACACCGTACTAGAGCCCCGAAGTGAAGGGGAACCGTCTGAAAGTCAGACATGGCGCCAGTTTCCGCATCAGACGCCCCTCCTTCCCAGTGAACCACTAGATTTCGTAGAGATAACGCCAATCACAACAAGATGACAAGACGATCGTTCTGCGGACCACATTCCAACTAGTGAGACATATGACGTGCCGGCACGCCGGTCTCGAGAAGGCCGGATCAGCCTCCGCACCGCGGACGAACCGGATGTTGGACCGCCCACGGTGCTCCCATGCGCCTCAGGCCGCTTCATTCACTAGGATGTTCACGTGATCTTCAAGGCAGTGCGAGAGAGGCCCCCCTACCCCGACCACGGGGTCACCACTCAGCGCGAGTGGGCCGTCATCGCTCCCCGACAGATCCGCCTCGCCGATCTCACCACGACCCGCGCGACTCTCGACCTGCGCAGCCTCTTGGATGACGACTCCACCTTCTACGGAGACCTTTTCGCCCACGTCGTCTCCTTCAAGGGAGACCTGTACCTGGAGACCGGGCTGCACCGGGCGCTACGCGCCGCGCTCCAGGGACGCACGGCGATCCACGCCCGCATCCTGGAAGTCACCGAGGACGGGGTCCCGAGGCTCGCACCTGCACCGCCGAGTGCCTGACACTCAACGGCGACATCCGTCCAGGACCTCGAGGGACCGCAGCCTCGGAGCACGGTCCCATGTCACATCGAGCCCACCACCGCCCGATGAGCGCCATCGTCCATTACCCTGGTTTGCGTGAGTAGTCCCGCAGATCCGCGCACCGAGTACCGGCGGCACATGCAGCACCGTCAGGCCACCGTCATCGGCTCCATCCTGGCGGTCATGGTCCTCGCGGTCACCGTGAGCCTCCTGGTGTCGTTGGGCATCCTGCCCGCCTACAACCCGGGCTTCTCGCAGCCCAAGAGCACCGCCACCTACGTACCACAGCCATGCCCGCCGAGCGGGGCCAAGACCGTCGACGTCACGACTCTCACGATCAACGTCTACAACGGCTCGGAGACGGTGGGCCTGGCGACGGAGGTTCAGCAGGGCCTGGAGGAAGCAGGCCTGAAGGTAGCCTCGGCGAGCGACTGGCCCGGGGGCATCTACAACGGCGAGGTCCAGATCCTCTCCTCCAAGAGCAGTCTGACCAACGCCTACTCCCTGGCACAGGTCTTCCCCAACTCGACGGTGCAGATCGACTCGAGCCTCGCCGACGACGACTCCACGGTCTCAGTGGTCCTGGGCAAGGAGTACCTGCAGAACGCGCTGAAGTCCGACGAGATCAAGCTGCTCGGCGCCGACAAGCCCATCACCGCCCCCAGCGACTGCGTCCCGGCCGACAAGGCCGCCACGAAGAAGTCCAGCTGAGCCGGGACGCCGCCGGGGGCTGGTGACCGTCAGTCTGTGACCTCGCCCTTCGTCTCACGGTCGCCGTCGGGGCCCGACGGCGTCGAGGCCACCCCCGGGGAGGCGGCCGACGGGGAGTGGGCGGCGCGGCTGGAGTAGGCCGGGCCCTCCAGCTCGGTGCCGGCGGGGGCTGAGGCCGGGGATGCCTGCTCCAGGTTGGTGCCGCGCAGCTTCGAGATCCAGCGCATGACGTGGTAGATGCCGATGGCAGCCACCGAACCGAGCGCAATGCCTTCGAAGGTCATGCCGTTCCAGGCCAGGGTGTAGTTGGCGATGGCCACCACCATGGACACGGCCGCCGTGTTGAGGTTGACGGGGTCGGAGAAGTCGACCCGGTTCTGCACCCAGATGCGCACGCCCAGCATGCCGATCATTCCGTAGAGGACCGTCGCGGCACCGCCCAGGACGCCTGCCGGGATGGTGGCGATGACCTCCCCGAACTTCGGCAGCAGGGACAGGCCCAGGGCGGTCAGCGCCGCCACCACGTAGGCAGCGGTGGAGTAGACACGGGTGGCCGCCATGACGCCGATGTTCTCCGCGTAGGTGGTGGTGCCCGAGCCACCACCGGCACCGGCGAGCATGGTGGACAGCCCATCGGCGAACAGGGCGCGCCCGGTGACGTCGTCAAGGTCCTCGCCGGTCATCGCCGAGACCGACTTGACGTGCCCGATGTTCTCCGCGACCAGGACGAGCACCACGGGGATGAACAGGCCCAGGTAGTTCACGTCGAAGGCCGGAGGGTGGAAGTGCGGCAGGCCCAGGACCGGGGCGTCGATGACCTTGGAGAACTCGACCTCACCGCGCGCCACGGCGGTGACGTAGCCGATGAGCACGCCGATGAGAATCGCCAGGCGCCCGATGATGCCCTTGAACATGACGGTGATGAGCAGGATCGAGACGATCGTGACGACCGCCGTCACAGGGGCCTGCTTGACGTTGTTCCAGGCCGAGGGCGCCAGGTTGAAGCCGATGAGGGAGACGATCGCTCCGGTGACGATCGGGGGCATGAGGCGATCGATCCAGCCGGCCCCGGCCAGATGGACGACGACGCCCACGAGTAGCAGGGATAGGCCCGCCGCGATGATCCCGCCCTGAGCCAGGGACGCCTTGTGGGCGTCGATGGGGCCTCCGCCGTCGGCCATGTAGCCGGTCACCGCTCCGATGGGGGCGATGAGCGCGAAGGAGGAGCCCAGGTAGCTGGGCAGGCGCCCGGAGGTGATGCCCAGGAACAGCAGGGTGCCCACACCGGTGAAGAACAGCGTCGTCGCCGGGTCGAAGCCGGTCAGCAGCGGCACCAGGAAGGTGGCGCCGAACATGGCGACGACGTGCTGGACACCGATGCCGATCGTGCGCGGCCAGGTGAGTCGCTCACCGGGGGCGACGACCTCACCCGGAGCGATGGACCGGCCGTCGCCGTGAAGGCGCCAGCCGCGAGAAGGAGAAGAGGACACGAGTGGTCTCCTGCCTGAGCAATGGGGAAATGACTGTGTCCCGTGAGAAGCTCCACTCGCGGGAGACCCGCGGGACGCTCGGCAGGTTCCGGCAGAGCCTGCCGGGACTTCAGCATAGCCCCCGGCGGGGGCCGTGCCGATCGGGCACTCCGAGCGAGACACAGCCTGCAGCCCCGTCCGTCTCCTTCGCCGGGACGATGCCGCATCCGGCCTCGGCGGGCATGATGGAGTCATGAGCACCGCCCGGCCCGCACCTCCAGGACAGAGCGCACCGACCTTCTCCCCGGGCTCGGATCAGTACGTCAACGGCCTCCCGTCGGGATTCGTCTTCCCGGGCACAGAGCATCTCAACCCTGCGGAGATCTTCTCCGGCCCCGGCTACACGGCGCCCCGTCCCCGTACAGACTCGGGGGCCACAGCCTCTCTGGCTTGCGGGCTGCTGGGCTTCATCCCCCTCGTCGGCGTCGCCGGGATCATCCTGGGCATCGTTGCGCTACGGCGCCTGCGCCACAGCTACGACTCCGGCGAGGGCATGGCCTGGCTGGGGTTCATCCTCGGGGCCAGCTTCACCCTCTTCTGGCTCTTCATCGTGCTCGTGCTGTTCGTGATCTAGGAGCCCCGCTCCTCCGGCCGGTCCCCTACAGTGGTCCCGTGAAGCCTTTCATCATGGTGACGACGCGCCCCGAGCACGAGGCGGCGCGGGACGAGTACGAGTCCTTCCTGACCCAGAGCGAGCTGCCGCGCGGCGACCTGCAGCACATCGCCCTGGAGGAGGTCGACTTCCTTGCCTCCTTCACCGCGGCCGATGTCTCCGGTGTGCTGATCGGAGCCAGCCCCTACAACGCGGACACGCCGACGGCGGAGAAGACCCGTAGCCAGCAGCATGTCGAGGAGCAGATCCGTGAGCTGCTCGCGGTGGTCCTCAAGGAGGGGATCCCGCTCCTGGCCACCGGCGTCGCGCTACAGGTCCTGGCCGCCTACCTCGGGACCGGAACCCACGAGGAGTTCGGCGAGGAGCTGGGCGCCGTCGACCTGTTCCTGACGGCGGAGGGCCGCGAGGACCCGGTGCTTGCAGGACTCCCGCAGGCCGTCACCGTGTTCGCCGGTCACTACGAGGGCGTCGGAGAGGTGCCCGCACACGCGACTCTGCTGGCCAGCTCCCCCGACTGCCCCGTCCAGATGCTGCGCGTGGGCAGGAACGTCTACGCCTGCCAGTTCAACCCCGAGCTCGACGCCGTTCGTTTCGAGCGGCGCGTCAGCATCTACGACGAGGCCGGATACGGTGACCCGGACATGAGCGAGGACATCCTCACCCGGGCCCGGTCCTCCGAGGCGCACGACGCCGGACAGATCATCCGTAACTTCGTCTCACACTTTGCACGCAACTGAGGTGACCAGGGCTCAGGAAATGAACCTTGAGACTCGGGCCGAGATCAGGCTCAGGGGTCCTCAGCCACGACCATCAGGACCACGCCATGACATACCCATCGCCCCATCCCGGGCCGCCGCAGGGTCAAGGCGGCTCACCGAACTCACCGTACGCCCCGTATGCCGCGTACGGCCAGCAGCCGGCGAATGCGCCATATTCCGGAGCAGTTTACGGGCAGATGCCAACGCCGGCCGGTCAGGTCTCCTACACGCACTCGGAGCAGCTCGCGATCCCGACCCAGTCAGTGCGTCACTCGCCCCGAGCTGCGGCTATCCCAGGCCAGCCGTATCCGCCCGCACAGGCCCCCGCACCACAATATCTGGCCGGCCCAACAGCGATACCTCAATACCAGCCGTACCAGCAGGGGTATGAGAGCTCTGGGGCTGCTTACCTGAGCGGAGCGGTGACGGCGCCGGGCTACTCCGCCGGAGGCCAGATCCCAGCTCTGGGCCACCCAGGCACGCAGACGACCTCGCCACAGAGCATCGGTATAGGAAATTACGTACCATGGCGCGGCGAGAAGGCCGCGGCACTCATCATGATGCTCGTTGCCTGCGCCCTCGAGTTCGTCATTTACATAACCTTCGTCCTCACCCTCAAAACGAATAGCGGATGGGTGGACGTCTTGTTTATCACCGCGATGTTCCTCGCGGTCACGCCGGCAATATGGGCTCACTACTTCGGATTGCGCCACCTGGTCCGCAATCAGCCAGTCTCCGAGATGGTCGGACTGTCATTGTGGTTCGGCGTAGGAACGCTCACCGCAACAAGCGGAACCCAGAACAGTTCTTACAGCGGCTTGCAGAGCATCTGCATCACCCTATTATTCATCGTTAGCACTGTCTGCAGCATTCTCAACGCCCGGATCAACCAGCGCCTGAAAACCCCACAGCTATGGACCACCACCTTAGCCTTGGGCGCCTGTCAGTTTATACTCCTCAACAATGTATTTCGCCTGGCAGAACTCACACTAGTAGCAGGAACGTCAATAGCGCATGGCAAAAGCATCAGCCAGTACACATCCAATGCGTGGCTCATATGGTCTGACTCAGAAGGGGCCGGCATCTCTCTAGCGCCAGGACTACTTGTTACCGTCGCGATCACCTCCCTAGCAGCCGCCAGCCTCTTCCTGGGAATGCGATCACCTCGCAGCAAAGCATTTTTTACCACATCGATGAGCGCCGGCTGCCTCCTAACCCTCCACAACCTCCTCGTTGTTGCGGTCTATGGGCTTCCCAAGAGCGGCGAACATGCCTACACACCCTCCGACGCTCCCGTGGAGGTGCTGACCGTCATCATCGTCGGAGCCGCCCTCATCGGGGCACCTCTGCTCGCAGCATGTCGCGGTGCCGCCACGGCGCGCTCCACCAGCGGCCCGCACGGCTCTTATGTTTCGAGCAGCCTTGGCACGCCGGGCACGCAGAGCCGCTTCCGTCAGTATCGTCGCTAGCAGCCACCTATGGCCGATGGCGCCGGGCCCCCACCCGCCCTCAGTACCACTGGGATGCGCACAGGTGCGGTCCGACAATAGACAGGTGTAAGCATATCAAGCACAATGCCACTATGCGGCAGCCATTCGATCCCCACGAGGGCAGTACTGCCCCCTACCGACCCCGCCAGCTCGCAATTCCTACCCAGTCAATGCAGGTCGCCCCGGGAGCTCCGCCGTCGTCGGAGCAGCACCTTTCACCTCCACCCGCACAGGTTTCGGCATCGCAGCACCTCGCCAACCCGACCGAAGCACCACAATGTCCGACATACCAGCCTTACTCAGTTTTCTACCCGGAGTGCCTGACCGAAGCGGCTATCACGCCAAACCATGCGGTACCTTCCACTCCGCTTCTTCATCCTGCTGCCGGAACGATGGTCGGCACCCCCACAGGCGCTGGAGTATCGATCCCATGGCGCGGAGAGAAGCTGGCAACGTTGGTGCTGATTCTGACTACATGCGTTTTACAGACCATACACTTCTTTTTCTTCTGGCAGATCGTCAGAACCAACCCCAGCTGGTTGGTGATTCTGCCGATGATACTGAACTACGTGTCGACCTTTCCTCCAGTCTGGTGGCTCCTCCTAGCCATGCGCAATCTCTTCAGGAATCAAGCAGACTCGAGTATGGCCGCCATGTCGATATGGTTTACCCTAGAGACGATAACACTGACATCAGGCACCCAGAAGATGTACAGCCACGAGGTATTCGCCGTCCTGACAATATTCATGCTGTTGACAAGCACGGTAGGGGCAGTTCTTGCGACACTCCTCAATAAGCGCCTCTCTCCTTCCCGGACAGCACCAGTCACACTCAGCTTCGCATCCTGCCAGTTCGTTCTTGTCATCGGCGTGCTTCACATCATTGAGCTGGCTTGGTACGGTTTCGTGGCGCGAGCCAGTGGTATCAGCATCTCTGAGTACTCGACAGGGATCTGGCTCATCTGGTTGAATTCCGGAGGCCTAGGACTGTCCCTGACTCCAGGCCTGGTCGTCACGTTCATCTTCATCTCCCTGTCACTGGGGTGCCTGTTCATAGGGGCTAAGACACCGCACCGGTATGCGTTCATGATCATCGCCGTTGCGACTACATCACTCCTGACCGCCTACAACCTTGCGATAATTGCTGTCTACGGTGTCAGCACTCAAAACACATACGCTCACTGGCCTTTTCACACGGGGCCGGAGTTCCTGGCGATCCTCGTCGTCGGGGCGATCCTCATCGGATCTGCAGCCGCAGTGGGGCATCGCAGCACCATCGCGTGGTTCAGCCGCCCTATATCAGCTCGTGGCCCACATCCAGGATGATAGGTGTCCCCATACCTCGGTGGCGGACACGGGGATCAGGGGGATGCCCCGGCTGGGGCCGTTGGGGTCACCAACAGGAGAGTCGTCCTCCTCGATGACGTAGACCATGGTGCTCACCCCCAGGGTCATCAGCTGATCGGTCAGGATGAACCCCTCATCCCGGTCCCGGTCCTCCCGACCGTGAAGCACGATCGTCCACCGCCCGTCACGAGCGTCCCGCACGAACTGAGAGGCCCTCGGCCCGCCATAGCCGATAGCATCCATGTTGGCCTCAGCGGCCCGGACATCCGCCAGACGCACCGCAGCAGCCAGCGTGTCATAGATATCATCAGGACCGTCATCAACCATGGGACGGGGATAGAGATTGTCGTTGGCCAGAGCGATATGCGGCACCTCGACGTCATCACAGCCGTAGACGTGGACACCATCAGTGTCGTAGCGCTCAACGGTGCACCGCGGCGAGCTCAACCAGAAGACAACGTCCCGCACCGGCACCACATCCTTAGGATCCATCCGCCGCAGGCTGTAACGCGCATCAGCCGCCATCAGACCGGCCAGAACCCCCGAGGCCGCCAACGTCGGCCCATAGGGATCGATGACGCCGATCTCCTCCAGACCCACCAGGACCCCTTCAGCGTAGTCCGCACGCTGGGCAACAGGACCGGTCACCATCCTCTGAAGGACGTCCCACTGCTCCGGCTCCAGGACCATCACACCACGCTCAGCGTCAAAAGAGCTCATGCCACAACCTCCAAAGACCGGCTCATCTCATACATGTGACCGAAGTGGGCACCGAACTCACGCGTGGCACAGGTAAAGGTCGCCGTCCACAAGCAGGCCCCCTCACCAAGGGTCTCCCGGATCCAGGCCAGCTGCATAAACGTCAGAGCCGTCTCATCGAGGATGTAGACGCCGCTGCGCAGCCGACCGCCTTCACGCAGGTGCTCAGCCGGGCACTCATCAATCATCCGCACACCAGCAATCGCATCCACAATCGCCCGACCCGAGCCCACCAGCACCGCCCCAGGATCCTCATCCGCACCCAACGGCGTGCGCACCACCACCAGGTTCGGCGCATAAGCACGGGTCTGCGGCACAGCCGCCGCGATATAACGCACCGTGTCCTCAGTACCCCGCAACAACCCCGCAGGCAGCTCATCCGCTGCCACCGACCGCCACCCCGGCGCCAGCTGAACACGTACCGACTCACTCATCCGTCCCGCCTCCCTGACCGTCACTCACTGCGGCTCGCACGCCCCAGCAATTCACCACCATGCCTAGCACACACGTCCAAGTAGTTTCTGTAAAAAGTCCTTGGGACTGAAGCCTTCGGCTCTTGAACTGCGCTTCAGACCCGGCTGACAAGGAGACCTCACTCCCGGAGCCCACTCGCTCAACCACTCCAGCAGCCCGTGCAGCCTCCTCCGCCCGACGACGCCTCGCCAACTGCCACTCCGGATACATCCACCCCGGCATCCGAAACGGAAACAGACCCAGCACGACGAAAACCATACTCAATATAAATATCACACCCGAGCAGGTTAGCAACCAAGCGCTTTCAACTCCTCCTTCGGCCAAGAACAAAAAGCAACTACCGGACAGCATCATTATTCCGCTAGCAGGAGTAATTAGCGACTCTGTGTTACGTCCGAGGTTGAACCAAACTTTCGAGAGATCCCGTTGGAAGTCGCCGTTCCAACTATCAGAGAACATGACAAACCACCAGTTCACCAACGTCACACCACCGGCAACCGCAGCCGTAACGCCTGCCACCAACTCAGAAGTAGTCAATTCTAAAGCCTGCGCGATCGTCATTTAAGAACTGTATTGTTGAATGCATTGGCAATTGCCTTTCCGGCCCAGGAACCCGCTATCCCTCCGGCGATACCTCCGACGACTCCTCCAACAGCGACTCCAATGGGGCCGCCGGCCACACCAATCGTCGCTCCGATGGCTGCGCCGGCCTTCGCCCCAGCCGCTCCACCCACTGCCGCAGCGGCTCCAGTCGTTGCCGCACGCGCAACCTTCTTGCCCTCGCTCAGGGAGGGAGGGGTTGTGGGAGTCCTTCTCCCACTGCTCGTAGCCGCTGACAGCGAAGTCGACCGCCACGAATCCTTTGTTGACCTTGTCCAGGTACGGCGCTGCCTTCCTCACAGCAGCGACAGTCTTGCCTCCCCAGACGCCGCTCTTGCCCTTTGGGGACCTCCCAGTTACTGAGATGGCGATCATTTCGCACCATGTAGGGCTTCACACCCTTGGGCGTACCCCTCCTGGGTTCATGGGACGTCACCCACTTGTTGGGCTTGCCCCGCATGGGATGCTTGACCACGGCATCAGTCGCCTTGAGGCCCGCACCCTCAGCCAGAGTCGCAGTGCTCTGTGCCACGGAATTCACCCAGATCACCGCCTTACCCGCCGCGACATCACCGCCCGCCGACAAATCCGGGAAGAGAGCACCCCTGAGCTCCTTCCACACCGGATTGCCAATGACCGCGGAGCACGCGTCCGCAAAGGCCTGACGCGTCTCGGTCTCTCTGGTACGAACATCACTGGCCTCACTGGCCAGTGAGTCGTACAGCGCCCTCTTGGTGTTGTAGTTGTCAACCAGGGCCTGATGGGCCCGCCGATCCTTGTCCCACTCGACGGGGTTGTTCTTCGGAAGCGGCGGCGGCGCCTGAGGCTCCAGAACCTTCTCCCCCTCGACACTCAACCCAAGGGTTGTTTTCGCCCCCGAACCCTGCTGGCTACGAGCCCCAGGGCCAGGACCACCATCCCCACGGCACCCGTGGCCCCCGCTATCCGTGCCCGGCGCCCGGGCGCCGGATCAGGAACGATCGGTCTCAGCGAGCTCGGCGACGGCGTCGGCACCGGGTGGGCGCCGCGCGGGTTCTCCGGTCCCACCGCCGTGCCGTCATTAACGAAGTTCAAAGCCGCATAAGGCGCTATCAGTCCCCAACCGGTGGCCGGGTTGAACTTCGCCGGCTCCGGTCGGATCGCCGTCACCGTCAACCGGTACTTCCAGTCCGCAGGCGTCTCCCCCGAGTGCGCCGCCACTACGAGGGCGGCCACACCTGCCGCGTACCCAGCCGCCAACGAGGGCGAGGGACGGCTCTGGGAGACCAGACAGTCCCCCTCATCGAAGAACGTGGTGGGAACGGCCTGAGCCGGAACCGCCACATCAACGTGAGAGCCCTGCAGCACCTCCTTCGAGACGCCGCCGCTGGCATCCAGGCTCGTCACTCCGAGGACATTCGAGTAGGCGGCCGGGTAACGCAGCTCGGCCCCGTTCGCGTCAGTCGCGGGAGGCGCGGTGGACGCCGTCGCACCGCTGCTCGGGCGACTCGTGTTCTCCTTGGCCCCAGCCCCGGCCACCACCATGGCCCCGGCCGCGGTCGCATGGTTCACTGCGGCCTGGACCTCGGGCTCATCCTGCGTGAGCATGTGGCCGACGACGATCACCTTAGCGCCGTTGTCTGCCGCCCACTGAATGCCCTGGGCGGTACGCGCGGGCGTCGGGCCGACGCCCCTCTTCACCTGGTCCTCGGAGACCCCCTGATAGACACGAACCGGCATGATGGTGGCACTCTTGGCGATCCCCACGACTCCGGAGCCCTCCACCTGGCGGGCAGCGATCATCCCGGCCACGGCCGTTCCGTGGCCGTCCTCGTCACTCTGTCCGTCTCCCTGGCCAAGGAGATCGATTCCCGGAGCCATCGCTCCCTGAAGGTGGGGGTTGGTCGCATCCACGCCGGAGTCGACAACTGCCACCACAACGCCCTGCCCCTCTGTCACGCTCCAGGCGTGCTCCACACCGATCTGCTTGAACACCGGTGGGGCGCTCTTCAGCAGTGACCCCTGACCATGCTGGCAGTCAGCGACATCAGCATTGATCGGTGGAGGACCGGTCTGGACGGGCTGGGTGGCAGCCGTCGGCTCCGGCTCCGGCTCCGGTGTTGGCGACGGTGTTGGCGACGGCGTCGGCGATGGAGTCTCCGGCGCCGCGGTTTCGGAAGGAGCGGGAGCTGGAGCGGGCTCCGGCGTCGGTGACGGTGACGATGAGTAACCTGGCATCGGAAAACGAGGCAGGATGGTTCCGCCGGCTGCGGCACCGACTCCTCTGGCCGCACCAGAACTCGCGAACGATGCCATCCCCATGATGGGGAACGTGACCAGCGCGACCATTGCGAGAGCACAGACTGCGAGGAGACGAGGGGAGCGCTTCACTTGTCCGACACGTCCTTCCAGACGGCAGCTTTCGACAGCTCCGGCCCCGACGGGAACAAGGAGATCCACGGGGAGGGAATGTCGGAGACATTGCTCATGGAGTAGCCAAGCTGCTTGACCGTGTCTGCGCTGGTGCCTCCCAGAGCCCAGACGCGGCCTGCATCCGTGAGAAGGAAGATCTGGCCGGCGGAACCTCCCGAGGTTGCCCGCACCAGGGCTCCCCTTCCTCCCTTGACCGTCACTCCTCCCTTCTCAATCTGATTGCTCGCGCTGATCGTTGAGGTCGCCTTACCCGAGGCATTGACCTGGAGGACAGCACAGGCGCTCTGATTCTCCGAGACGCCCTTGCCCAGCGTGTCGGGCCAGTCCGAGGGTGCCGACGACGACGTCGTGCTGGTCTGGCTCAGGTCCGAGGCGTTGACCTGCTGCTCACTGACGCCGGGGGAACCGAGCTGGTACATCGCGAGCTCGACCTCGTTGAGACGAGCCACTCGGCCGTCAGCCCGTACCAGGTAGTGGCGCTGAGCCCCCGATCCGTCAGAGACCACCAGCAGTGAGCCGGCGGTGGGATTGGTGATCGAGGAGGACAAGGTGCTCACTCGGGCACCAGCGTCCGACAACGAGAAGGGCTTGATCGTACTGCCCTGGGAGAAGAGGTTGATCCAGGTGGCATCCACCTTCAGGACAGGGGCGGAGTCCAGTCCCAGGGCGAGAAGAATGGCGTCACGATTCTCAGAGGGAATCGGATGGCGACTGCCATTGGCGATGAGGTAGTAACTCCCATCCACCGAGACCAGCGCATGTCCTACTGCGCCCATGCCTGAGGGCGAGGAACCGACGAAGGTCGACGTCGCCCCTGAGGTGGAGGAGCACGCGGCCCATCCCCGAGAGACCAGTGACTTGGCGGCGGGAAGCGACTCAGGAGCGTCGGCGAGCCCCACCTGCGAGCCCCTCTCGATCCCGTCAAGAGCGTCCGCACCGGTCGTGGTCTGCTTGAAGGATCCGGGGTCTGACAGGAGCCGGGCACTGGCGATATTCGTGATCGGACGCAGACGTCCGCGGATGGTGACATAGCGCGTCCCCTCGCCCTTGACCACCACAAGCGTGTTGTTCTGCCAGCCATTGGGCAGAGGAGAGGTGAACCGGCCCATGGCCAATGAAACCAGCAGGATGACGAGTGCCACCGCGATCCCGCCCAGCACCGGCCGGAGCATATTGCGCGGCTCCAGCTCTCTCCCCTCAGGCGTTCCCGCACTGAAGGCCATGACGAGGCGCTGCCGGTTGAATCGCTGCGCATTGAGGATGTCCTTATTGGAAGCCATCACAGTACCCCAATAACAAGGGCTGCCAGGGGCGCGATGAAGAGAAGGACCAGGATCTCGATGACGTCAGTGACGCGCGCCAGTCTCGGGCGGTAGCTCGGCCCAAGGACGTTCAGAATGAGGACCACAACGCCTACGACCCCGACCAGCACCGCCATCGGCATGATGAAGTTCTCTCGACTGAGAACGATCACGAGCACAAGCGTCGCCAGAATGAGCATGCCGCCTACGACTCCGGCTGTCACATCCGCGCGCGACCGGACCGCTCGCGTGCTCAGCATCGCAGCGACCGCGATTGCGGCGACCAGAGCGACACCGTCGTAACCGACCGAGGCCAGAGAGGGGACCGAGGCCAGCACGATCACTGAGCAGGCGATGCGCACGGACAGCACTAGTCCGTGCATGTTCAGGATGCGAGATGTCAGCGCCGCCTTGATCGGCCCCTCGTCCTCGGCACGGTGATACCCCTCGGGCTGGTCGGGCAGGCTGATGGTCACAGGAACTGAGGCGAGCGCGAGCCACGGGGTCATCAGCGAGGCGCCTGCAGCGGTCGCGCTCACCAGTGCCAGGACCGGCGCCAGCTGATAGCCAAGCGCCTGAGTTCCCAGTCCAGTCACCATCATGGCGACGCCCACGAGCACTGGGCCAGCAACCAGTGGACGATCGCGGTCCAGCATCGGGATGCAAGCGCTCAGCACTGTGACGCCAGCAGCACCCGCCGCAGCCATCCTCATTCCAGTAGGCGGCCCCGGCATCCCAGTATGAAGTGCCACGCCGGCCAATGCCGCCGCCGTCATGACCAGCGCCCAGGCACCTTTTCCCTTCATCTGCTTGATGGCCAGTGATGCCAGGATCAGCAGCACTGCGGCCACCGCCGCACAGGCCGGTGTTACCCACCCTCCAGACCCCTGGCGCAGGAGAAGTGCGCCTCCAGCAGCAAAGAGCAGGCATGTCGCCCCGACCGACAAGGACATCGTGTCCTTGGGTTCCCACGCGACCTGCTGTCGTTCGACGGCGGCCGCAACCGCTTCAGTGAGATCGTCATAGCGGTGCTCCGCCTCCGTGCTGCGCAGGTCGAGCGTCAGAACATCACCCGCGTCAACTCGCTGATCCGCCAGCGACAGGGAGTCATCCAGAACAGCACCCGACTGCGTGGTCAGACACAGGCCGTAGGTCGAGGCATCCTCCCCCAGCCCCTCAAGCCTCTCTGCCAGCGCCGGAACCACCTCAACCAGCGGCAGGTCGACCGGCAACGAGACATCTGTCGGGATGCGCTCGTAGACGACGGTAACGGGCATGAGGGAGGAGCCGCGCCGGACACGTGAGGCGGGAGGAGGCAAGGCGATTCTCCTGGAGAGCGGGACGAGGACGGGTCAACACCAACTGCGGACGCAGCCGAGAGACACTCCATCGTAGATCACGAATCGGGTGTCAAGCCTAGGGGAACAGGGCAGACTCCTGCGGCGAGACTGCCCACACCGATCTCGATCACATTACGTGAATTAATGCCGCGATCGGTTGCCATACGCTAGTCTGGGCGAGCCAGAGAGCAGCATCTGAACAATTCGAGGCCCTTGTCACAGGGCCGTTCCCCGTCAACGCTGCTCACCCGCAGCGGCTGTCACAAGCAGTCCTGAGAAAGAGGAGCCTCATGGCCGAGAATCTAAAGTCAGAGAGTGGCGTACTTGCCAAGGCGAGCCAGACCGTGGACACGCACCGCGCCGAGCAGAACGCGATCAGTCAGCGGGTTCAGGCCGCCGCCGCCGATTCCCAGTCCGGCTGGCAGGGCCAAGGTGCGGCCGCCGTCGCTCAGGTCGTTCAGCAGTACGCAGAGGACGGCCGCCGGATCGACCAGGCGCTGGCCAAGCTCTCCGACGCCCTGAAATCAACCGACCAGGCGTACCAGAGCACTGAAGCGGAGTCCGCAGCCGGTGCCCAGCGCGTTGGCGCCAACGCCGGCGGCTACCACAACCTCCCTGCCTGACCCCCTCGCACCCACACCTAATTCTTACTGTCAGGAGATAATTATGTCGGACATGCTTGTTAACTACGGATCACTGGACACGCTTGCCGCTGCAATGGCCCAGGGCTCAGCCCAGTCCCAGGCCGACCTGGATGCTATGGATGCCGAGTTGCGTCCCACCCAGAGCGGCTGGTCCGGTGAGGCACAGTTGCAGTACACCGCAACCATGAGCGAATGCAACGCAGCGATGTGTGACCGGCAGCAGCTGATCCAGCAGCTCGGCACCCACGTGAACACCTCGTCCGAGAACTACAACACGACCGATCACCAGGCAGCAGGCACCTTCGCCTGATCTCTCCACACCCCGACAGACTTCGGTGCCCTGAGCCTTCTTCGAGGCTCAGGGCACCTTCTCGTGCTGTATGAAAAGAACTCGGCTTCAGGGCGCCTTCACACGCCCCTCGACGTCAAGACTTTGCCATCAGGACACCTTGGGACGACGTCGTTGAGCATCGGATCTCCCCGGTCGGCGAGCAACGGGCTGCACCGAGATCGGTCCAGAGGGGATAGAGGAATCCAGTCTTCCAGGGCCCGGAGGCGTCACCGGTGAAGCAGCAGCCAGGGGCGGCACCGGTGAAGCAGCAGCCAGGGGCGGCACTACCGGAGACTGGTCCTGCGCTGAACCGGCCACCCCTCCGGAGACGGGCGAGGCGCCGCTCGGAGCCCCTCCTCGGCTGGTGGAATGAGCTCCACTGACTGAAGGTGATGCCGGCGCATCCGAGGGGGAGACGGGGGGCACGGGGGGCACCACCTGCCGTCGCCCCGGATGAATCCGTGGTGGGAGTGACGGCGGCAGAGGGGCTCTCGCCTCAACCGGAGCCGACGGAGGGATCGGAGCGTTGGACGAGACCGACCGAGTGGCGGAAACATGCCGGGTAGGCATCGACGACGTCGGAGGAGGCCCAGGAGGCGCTGTGAACACTGACGGAGTAGCCGGAGATGGACCGGACTCCGCGGGGACAGAGGATGGGGGCGGCGAGTCCGGTGGCGGGATCGGCACCGCCGGAGAGGGGGCTGCGGGCGGCGCCGCAGGAGAAGAGACAGGCGGCGCAAACCGCGACCGGCCAGCACCTGAATCGGAGACGGCAGCCGGGCCGGCACCCACGGAGACACTGGGGCCAGCTGGCACATCCGTATAGACCGGGCCGGCCAGATCGGGACGTTCCCGCACCGCTGGAGCCTGAGGCTGAAGCATGGGAGGGCCTGCGGCCACTGATCCAGCGGAGGGTCGCCGCCCTCCGTCTCTCATGCGCCGTCTGGTCGCGGCCTCAGGAACCACGGGCGACGGCGCACCGTCCTTCGAGCCTCGCCTGACGCGACGCGGCTCTGAGCGAGTCTGCACCGCTGAGCGTCGGCGCTCCTGCTTCGGCGTGGGCCGACGCGTCACAGTCATGGTCCCGGTCAGACGATCCAGGAGGCGTTCCCGATCCTCGTCCTGCTGACCCGCCGACGTTCGGCGACCAATCTGAAACGGGAGAAGGATCGGGAGAAGAACTCGCGCCAGTGCTCGTCCGATCCCCGGAGCGACCCCCTGCTGCGGGACCACCACCGTGGCCGACACCGTTGCCAGTCCCGCCGTTCTCCCGAAACGCGCCAGAACCAGGGTCTGCACCGCGATCACCTGAGTGAGCAGGATCCAGGGCAGCGCCCTGAGGTTGAGCGCCAGCAGCGGCACGAGAACGACGACGACAAGCAGGAGGAAATCGACGACAACGGCGACCACCGCCTCCCCGGTGGTGAGAGGGCGCCAGTCGCGGCGAGCCAGCACGCGCTTGGGCGCGGACGCGACGGGTGTTGGCGTGATTCTCATAGTTGCCTCATAACGTCGATCAGTCCTGCTGCGATCACGGCCGCTGGGAGAGTCCCCAGGGCGGCGAGGGCCTGGAAGATGTCACCAAGCCGACCCCACCATGCCGACCGAACGGTACTGAGGAACATCCCTATAGCGAAAGTGCCCGCTGTTGTGAGGAAAACTATGAAAGCGACTACCTCGCTCCACGTTCGCGTCATGACTCCTTTGCCGCCGTCGACCCAGAACAGGACCAGCACCAGGACCACTGCCATGGCAACAACCAGCCGCGGCATCAGGCGCAGCACCCGGGAGTGCGCAGTGCGAGGACGTAGAAGGAGAAGCACCATGACGCACACGAGCTCAACCCGAGCCCCCCATCCCGTCACGCCGCCGGCCATCGCCGCCTGGATCGTCGTCGGCAGGCCGAGCAGCACCAGGCTCCCGAAGGCGATCTCCAGAGCAACTGAGGACACCGCCGTCTGATCCACGGACTGCGATACCAAGCGAGGAGACACATCCTGAGAGACAGGCGCCTCAGGCTGACGTACAGAACGTCCCATGACTCGCAACTGCGTCATATCCAGCAGCTGCTGGTTGGGGACCCGTACAGCAAAGCCTGGGATCAACAGCCCGCCGATGGCCCCCACGGCCACGAGCACTACCAGCACGGGAACACGCGAGATCCCCGCAGCCGGAACCATCGTTCCGACAGAGGCCAAGAAGAGCCAGGCACCCGCAGAAACCGCTTCACCGACGCCTTTGCGAACGATCCACAGCACCAGAGCAGCAACTCCCGTTCCCCACATCGTGAGCAACGCGACCAGCAACCGGGAGTCCGGACTGGAGACGGGCGCAAGCAGGGCACCCGCGGCTCCCCCTGCCAGAGGGACAGTCAGCGCCCCCAACGCCTCGCGCACTGCAGGTCTCCGCCCGGAGGGTCTGAAAGCCGCAGCGACCAGAAGAACCATCAAAAGGCAGGCTCCCGCAATCTGCAACGCGGTCGGGAGCAGCCGGCCGTGCCCGATCAATGGCGGCAGCCCTCCCAGGAAAAAACAGAGAACCGCTACCAGGATGACCGCCGTCTCCCCGACCGATGAGCGCAGAACGTTCTCGAGGTCGGAGTCCGTCGTGCCATGGCTCCGCAGACCGGCTCGAGCCGGCGTCGTGACAAGCACAGCACCCTCGAGAACGTCGGTTCCCACGGCCGCCTCGGCGTCCACCGCGGCTCCATCGGCCGTTGTGATGAGGAACCCACTGGGTTGGTGAGCCTTCGGCGGAGGTATGAGCTCACCAACCGACACACCTGCGCGTGCCGCCACATCGAGCCGTTCGCCCTCATGGACGAGGGTGACACGGATGCTGGTCGCATTCATCCGAGGATCAGAACTCCGGGGGTTGGGGAGAGGGTCCGCCGAGGTGCAGACAATCGTGACTCTATCGATACTATGACGTCAGCACCCAGTTGGGTGGGCTTCACTTCGGTCGGCTACTTCTCACGACGCCTGCCCTTCCAGCCCAGGGACAGCACACCCTCCCCGCCCCATGAACACCGAGGAGCAGAACGTGACAATCGACACTTCCGAGGCGTCGACCGAGACGATCGAGCTCAAGGCCCCACCGAACGCCATCACACCGCAGGATGCCAGCAGCTCGCTGACGATGGTGCTGCCGCTGACGGGCTCGATGGGCGTCATGGTGTTCATGGCCATCTCCAATAACAACAACACGCGCATGCTGTTCATGAGCGGCGGGATGGTTGTGGCCATGCTCTCGATGGTCGTGCTCAACGTGTACCGCCAGATCCATCAGCACCGTAACAACGTCACGAACCAGCGCCGCGAGTACCTCGGTTACATCTCCGAGGTGCGTTCCGAGGTCCGGGAGGCGGCCAAGGTCCAGCGTCGCACCGCTGTCAGTCATCTGCCCGAGCCCGAGGCGCTGCCGTACCTGGTTCAGCACGGGGCCAGGGTGTGGGAACGGCGCCAGGGGCAGGACCATCTGCTCATCCGCGTGGGCCGCTCCTCGCAGCCGCTGGCGGCAACCATTGAGGCCGAGGAGGTCGGCCCTCTCAACACTCCTGACCCGGTGTGCCTGTCAGCAATGCACCGTTTCGTGTCCACCCACACCGAGGTTGATGCCCTTCCCTTCGGCATCGACTTGAGCGCCTTCTCTCACATTGAGGTGGTTGGCCCGTTGAGCGAGGCTCGCGCCCAGGTCCGGGCGATGCTCGCGCACATCCTGGCGCTGACCTCCCCGAGTCTGGTGCAGTTGGTCGTTCTCACCTCTCAGGAGGCGGGGCCCGAGTGGGACTGGGTGAAGTGGGCGCCCCACGCCTGGTCCGACTCCGTGTCAGACGCCGTCGGGCCATCACGGCTCATGGCGCACTCGCTGGACGAGCTCACGGACAAGCTCCCCGAGGACCTCAGTGCGCGGGGCACCTTCTCCTCCGCTGCAGGAGAGTCGCCTCTGCCTCATGTCATCGTCCTGGTCGACGGCGGCACGCTCCCTCCCAGCTCCCCGATGACGGCCGACCGTGGGCTTCAGGGCGTGACCGTCATTAGCATCTCCGAGCGCGCCGAACAGCCCCTGGTGCTGCCGAACCGCCTGCGCCTGGTCCTGCGTCCCTCTGTCGGTCAACCGGGTTCCGCGTTGAGTGGCTCTCTCGACGAGACAGCGGTCCCCATGAACATCGAGCTCGCAGGACAGGATCCCAGTCCGGCGCTGGCGGACGCCCTCAGTATCAATGGCGCCGAGGCCGTTGCCCGTCGCCTGGTGGCGCGTTACCAGGCGGCAGGGGAGGACGTCGCCTCCTCGGCGCCAGTGGGAACGTCCGATCCCGAGCGCGCCGAGGACCTGCTACGGCTCCTGCGCCTGGGAGATGTGAGGGACTTCAACCCAGACACCCAGTGGGTCAAGCGCACCGGCGCCGAGCGTCTCAGCGTGCCCTTCGCCGTGACTCCCGAGGGCGAGCCAGTGGTCCTCGACATCAAGGAGTCGGCAGAGAACGGCATGGGACCTCACGGTCTGCTCGTGGGGGCCACCGGTTCGGGTAAGTCGGAGGTGCTGCGCACGCTCGTGCTGGCACTGGCGCTCACTCACGGGCCCGATCAGCTCAACTTCGTCCTGGTCGACTTCAAGGGCGGTGCGACCTTCGCCGGAATGTCCGACCTCCCGCACGTCTCGGCGATGATCTCCAACCTTGAGAGCGAGCTGGGGCTCGTCGACCGTATGGCCGAGGCGCTGCGCGGTGAGATGAACCGTCGTCAGCAGATGCTCCATGACGCCGGGAACTACGCCAACGTCATGGACTACGAGCAGGATCGGGTCAAGGGCAAGCACAACGGCGACCCGCTTCCGGCGCTGTTCATCATCCTGGACGAGTTCTCCGAGCTCCTGTCCGCCAAGCCGGACTTCATCGACACCTTCGTGGCCATTGGTCGACTGGGACGATCGCTGCAGATGCATCTGCTCCTGTCCTCTCAGCGACTGGAGGAGGGCCGCCTGCGCGGCCTCGACTCGCACCTGTCCTACCGGATCGGTCTGCGCACCTTCTCCGCCAGCGAGTCCCGCACGGTTCTGGGCTCCCCCGACGCCTACCACCTGCCTCCCCTGCCGGGAAGCGGCTACCTCAAGAGCGACACCGAGACGATGACCCGTTTCCGCGCCTCCTACGTCGCCGGCAAGCCCCCGGCTCGACGCGCCTCGCGGGCGTTGCAGCTACCGGGAGCCGCCAAGGCGGCCGGCGTGGCCCGAGGCGCCGTCGAGGTTCTTCCATTCACCGCCCAGGACGTCGAGGTGGAGATCGCTCCTGAGGAGATGGTCATTGAGGCCGAGGAGCCCGCTGCGCCGGAGCCCGAGGCCTTCCCGCAGGACGCGGCCTATAGCGACAGCACCACCATGGACATCGCAGTGGACCGGATGACCGGCCACGGAGTCCCGGCTCACCAGATCTGGTTGCCGCCGCTGGAGATCAGCGAGACCTTCGACTCGCTTGTGCCCGATCTGGTGGTCGACCGCAACCTGGGCCTGACCTCGCCGTCGTGGCGGGCGCGAGGCGATCTCGTGGTGCCGTTGGGCGTCACTGACGTGCCTCTGGAGCAGCGCCGAGAGACGCTCACCGTGGACCTGTCGGGCGCCGGCGGTCACGTCGCCGTCGTCGGCGGCCCCCTGTCCGGAAAGTCGACGGCGTTGCGCTCACTGGTCATGGCGCTGGCCCTGACTCGTACGCCCGCCGAGGTGCAGTTCTACGTCATCGACCTGGGCGGCGGGACCTTCTCGACAATGCTGGACCTGCCCCACCTCTCCGGGATGGCCACGCGCGACGAGCCCGACATCGTGGCTCGGACCATGGCGGAGATCGCTTCGCTGCTCGACGATCGCGAACGGTACTTCAGGGCGAACCGGATCGACTCGATTCAGACCTATCGGCGCGAGCGGGCTGCGGGGCGCGTCGACGACGGGTACGGGGACGTCTTCCTCATCATCGACGGCTGGGCCACCCTCAAGACCGATTTCGAGGACATCTCCATGGAGGTGCAGAACCTGGCACCGCGCGCACTGGCGCTTGGTGTGCACTTCGTTCTGTCCACCAACCGATGGATGGACCTGCGGGCGGCGATCCGCGATGCCATCGGAACCCGGATCGAGCTGCGCCTGGGTGACCCGGCCGATTCGGAGATCAACCGGAAGATCGCCCGTCAGGTGCCCGAGGGCAGGCCGGGGCGCGGACTGGATCGACAGGCTCGCCACATGCTTTTGGCGCAGCCACGCATCGACGGAGACCACGACGACTCGACCCTGGCGCAGGGGATCCACCATGCCTGCCAGCAGCTCGCCAACGCCTGGCAGGGCGCGCCTGGTCCTAAGCTGCGGCTGCTGCCGACCCAGATCGACCTGACCGAGCTTCAGGCCATGGTTCCCGCTGACGCCGGACCTGTCATCGGTATCGACGAGGCGCGTCTGGAACCGGTCACGCTCGCCATGCAGCAGGACCCCAGCCTCATCGTGCTGGGCGACGCCAAGAAGGGGAAGACCACCTTCCTGCGGGCGCTGGCCCGCGAACTGGTTCGCGGCAAGACGCCGGACCAGGTGCGTATTCTCGCCATCGACCTGCGCCGCAACCTGCTGGGAGAGATTCCCGAGGAGTTTCTGCTCGCGTACCTGTCGGTCCGCGATACGGCCGTCTCCGAGATCAACGACCTCACGGGTTACCTTCAAGGGCGTCTGCCCGGTCCCGATGTCACGGCCGAGCAGCTGCGCAACCGCTCCTGGTGGAGGGGGCCGGAGATCTATCTCCTCGTGGACGACTACGACCTGGTGGCGACGAATACGTCCAACCCGCTCGCACCTCTGCAGCCCCTGCTGGCGCAGGCTCAGGACATCGGTCTCCACCTGGTGCTCACGCGCCGCATCGGCGGAACGATGCGCGCCATGTACGAGCCGATCATGCAGACACTCGGCGATCTGTCCACGCCGGGCATCATGCTCCCCGGTAACCCTGATGAGGGGCCGCTGCTGGGGCGGCAGAAGCCGCAGCCCGGTCCGGCCGGACGGGCACGGCTCATCAGCCGCGACGGTGTACGTACTCTCCAGCTCGCCTGGACGCCACCGACCATGTGAGTGGAAGCCATGCCTGCCGGCCCTTACCAGATGCGGATCCAAGATGTCGAGACGGGTGGGGAGTTATCCCCCTGTTAATAACCTGACAGGTTGGGAGGAAGTCCCTGCATCGGGGTTCTGGTTAGGGTGGGTTTCATGTCTGATCGGTTGGTTGAGGAGCGTCTGTCCCAGATTGCTGAGCAGGTGGCTCAGGCGCAGCGAAATAACGAGGGCACTGAGCGCGTACGCGAGCAGGCCGACTCACTGGAGGTTGAGGGCACGTCCAAGGGCGGCGAGGTCACTGTGGTGGTCGACGCCGCTGGGCGCGTGCGGGATGTGCGCTTCACGGCGGCGAGCCAGGTGCTGAACCCTGGCCAGCTCTCCGAGGCGGTCATGGAGGCCATTGACACTGGCCGGCGTGAGGCCGCCAGCAGGATCCGGGCGATCGTGGACCGGCACATTGGAGTGGACACCGGACTTGGCCGGACGATGCTGGAGGCCTATGAGCAGATGGCCGGCCCGAAGGTGGGAGTGACCCGACGAGCCGAGCGGGCCGAGCGGAACAAGAGGCGTGAGACGCCTCCTGGTCTGGTGTTCCCAGGTAGGTAGCTCCAGGTGACCGATACCGCCTGCTCAGGAGGATCTGGGCGGGCTGGTGCGGTGCTGACTGTTGTCAATGAACTGACGTCAAAAAAGTAGGAAGAGATCTGTCATGACTGATATTCGGGTTGATGGTGGGACGTTGCGTTCGGGTGCTGGGGATACGGATGCGGTGGCTGCTGGTGTGGCTCAGGCCCGGGACGCCTCGGGTGCGGCGCTGGGGGACAACGCCTTTGGTCTCATGTGCTCGCCGTTGTTCCTGCCGGCCTACACGCTGGTGAAGACCGCGGCCGACGCAATGATGGTCTCGGCTGAGAAGGGGCTGCGTAACAGCGCCACTGGTCTGCGGGGCACGGCCACCGCCCTGGAGGGCGCCGACGCTGACGCTGCTTCCGGTGCGTACCGGGTGGGGGCGTGATCGGTGATGGGTAACGATCTTGTCACCGAGGTAAAGGACTCGGAGAACATCTGGACCGGCTCGCGTCTGCTGGAGGATGGCTTCGATCTTAAGGAAGCGTTTGAGTCCAAGAGCTGGGTCGCCGGTGGCCTGGCGGTGGCGGCCACCACCGCTGACGCCGTGTCGGCTGCGATGGATCCTCTGGGTGAGGCGATGTCCGCCGGGGTAGCGTGGGTCATTGAGCACCTGGGGAGCCTGAACAAGTGGCTCAACGAGCTCACCGGTGACAGTGACGCGGTGGCTGCGGCCGCCTCGACGTGGACGAACATCGCCACCAAGCTGAACTCCTGCGCCGATGACCTGGAGACGGTGTGCACGGGGCGTCTGGCCGGGCAGGAGTCCCTGGCCGTGGCGACGTTCAAGTCCCTCCAGGCGGGGTCGGCCGAGCACCTGCGTATGACTGGTGGTGTGGCCGGTGCGATCTCGGGTGGGCTGACGGTGGCCTCGGTGATCGTGCGGATGGTGCACGACCTGGTCCGCGACGCGATCTCGGACGTGATCGGCAAGCTGCTGTCGAAGGCGACCATCACGGTGATCACCGCGGGTCTGGCTGCCCCCTGGGTGGTCCAGTCGGTCATCTCCGACGTGGCCTCATGGGTCA
>ERZ772807.353-NODE-353-length-28640-cov-5.306419_pt1 | contig 28640 bp, 19 predicted proteins | sample MGYA00511472_ERZ772807 | MGnify/ENA primary metagenome ERZ772807 (study PRJEB29015, sample SAMEA2737947) | human oral metagenome | biome: human oral; feature: human-associated habitat; material: dental | place: China | collected 2039 ... | reverse complement strand
TCGTGCATCTATAAGCTAAGAACAATAGTGGACGTGTCAAGTACACGTCCCTATTATCAGGCTTTCGACAACCTCAAAATATTACAAATTACTTTCATAACCTAATTCAATTCTTTACTTTATGGAAACTAAGAAGCGTTATACCGATGAGGAACTCGAGGAGTTCCGCACGATAGTAAATGACAAGTTGGCGATAGCCAAGTCTGACTACGACGAGACGATGAAGATTCTGATGAACCAGAATACAAACGACGTTAATGACACATCACCAACCTATAAAGCGTTGGAAGAAGGCAGTTCAAACCAAACTAAGGAAGAACTGGTACAGATGGCACAACGTCAGCAGAAGTTTATCCAAGCCCTCCAGGCTGCACTTGTCAGAATCAATAATAAGACTTACGGCATTGACCGTATCACTGGAGAGCTTATTCCAAAGGAAAGACTGCGCATAGTACCACATGCAACACTGAGCGTAGCATCCAAGATGGCAAATAAAAATCACTAATGAGTAAACAGAAAAAACAAAGCTTGATAGCCACCTTGCTAATTATTCTATTGATTGTGATAGACCAAATTATCAAGGTTGTTGTCAAGCTTAATATGAATTTAGGCGAATCTATCCATATCTTCGATTGGTTCCAGATACAATTTATCGAGAACAATGGTATGGCATGGGGTATGGAATTAGGAAGCAAACTCTTCCTTAGTATATTCCGTATCGTTGCCATTGGCTTCCTTATTTGGTACATTTCTAATCGTATCAAACACGGAGCAAGAATGGCTTATATCGTTGTCTTGTCTATGATAACTGCAGGTGCTGCGGGTAATATCTTCGATTCCCTCTTCTATGGTCAGATCTTTACTGCCTCTACACCCTATTACATAGAAGGAGCCACACCAGCTACCCTCGTTTCATGGGGAGAAGGCTATGCACCAGTATTAATGGGTAAAGTGGTAGATATGTTCTATTTCCCACTCTTCCACGGCACATTCCCAGACTGGTTCCCACTCTGGGGTGGTGAGTCATTCACCTTCTTCTCACCAATATTCAACTTTGCAGACTCCTGCATCTCTGTGGGTGTCATTACGATTATCCTTGCTTTTCGAAAGGATTTCAACGGTTGGGTACCAGCTAAGGACAAGAAGGTTGCTGATAAAGAAAACATTACTGATAATCAGTAGATAGATAATGAGAAGTAAATATCTGGTTCGTTCCTTCGCCACTCTTTGTTGGTTACTGCTTGCATTCTTCGTTGTAAGCTGTAAACCTTCTATCCCTTCTGAGTATATCCAACCTTCAGAGATGGAGGATATGCTCTACGATTACCACCTCTCCATGGCAATAGCCAATCGTGAAGGCTATACAGATGTCAGGCAACAAGCTTTTAAACTCGCTGTGATGAAGAAGTATGACGTATCGGAAGAGAAGTTCGATAAGTCTCTTCAATACTACATGCGACATACCGAGAAGCTACATGACATCTATGTTGAACTCAGCAAACGACTGGAAAACGAGGCGCGTGCGCAAGGTGCATCAGAGAGTGAGTTGTCTCAGTATGGTGATATTACTTCAAAGGGAGATACTACCGACATCTGGCGTGGTAACCGTACATTAATACTTTCTCCATATGCTCCAGTAGACCGTGAGTCCTTTGAAATCAAGGCAGACACAGCCTTCCACAAGGGCGACCGACTCCTCCTGAGTTTTGATTCACAGTTTATCATTCAAGATGGTATGCGTGATGCGATTATCATGATGGCTGTTACTTATTCAAATGATAGTATCGTCACACAATACCAGCATATTACGTCAGACTCCCACAATACGATGACGATTGATGCTGGGGATTCTTTGCGCATCAAGAACATTCGTGGCTACTTCCTAATGTTGAAGGGACAACAGCCTACAACTACTTTCAAGATGCTTATCCTCAATAATATCCATCTTGTACGTATGCATGTTCGAAAACAGGAGACAACACAACCAACTGATTCTTTGAAAGAGTCCGACCCAATCAGAACGATTGGTGGTGAACCTGTCAGTCCTCCAACAGACCCTAATCAGCCTGCAGGACCACCGACAAGAACACCTGCTGACGCAATGAAAGAACGAGGAATACCGACCAAGCCTGATAAGTTATGACCGACAGGAAAAAGTCAATAAGACGTATCGGTGCCAACATCATTGAAACAGCGATGGGCGTTATAGAACAAGGAATTGTCGTTATTGAAGACGGCATTGTTCTCAAGTCCTATCCATTCACAGAGGAAGAACCAATGACGGAATGGACAACAGGTACTATCACCATACGCCTCGACAGTGATGGTAAGCCCAGAGCCTACAAAGACAAGCAATTACTGAAATGATTCTGTAGTCTTCCCACGAAAAAGACAGCAGACACACCTATAAAAAGAAAGAATCTGATAGCCAATGAGCTTGTTATTAAATATTTTATTATCCATACTCCCTTTCGGTTCACCAGTTCACGTTCCAGTGCAATTGGCGGGCAACTTTGGAGAGCCTCGACCTAACCACTTCCACGGAGGTATTGATATCAAAACCGAACGTGAAGTAAATCTTGGCGTCTATTCTATTGCTGATGGCTATATTGCAGGCGCTATCGTTGAGAAATATGGCTATGGCCGTGCTATCTTAGTCACTCATCCCAATGGATATACCAGTTGTTATGTCCACCTCAATCGCTTCACTCCACAGATTGAAGCTGCCGTTCGTAAATGGCAATACCAGCATCAACAGTTTGCTTGCGACGTTAAATTCCGACCAGGAGAGTTCCCTGTAAAGAAAGGACAGTTTATAGCTCTTAGCGGTAATACAGGTTCATCACAAGGTCCACACATCCACTTAGAGATGCATAAGACTACAAATGGAAACCTTTACGACCCACTCAATTTCTTAAAGGGTATCGTTAAAGACAAGACTGCTCCTGCTGTTTATTCATTTAAGTCCTATCCTCAACCGGGAGAAGGAGTATTCCAACACAGTTCAGACTCCCGTATCTTCACATTTGACAAAGGACATTTCCAAGCATGGGGAAAGGTGGGCTTTGGTGTAAGAGCCAGTGATCACATGGACTCTGTATATAATAATTTTGGAGTAAGATACACACAGTTGTATTGTGATGGTAAATTGGTTTTCTCCTCTGATGTGAACAATATTCCTACAAGTTGCCACAGAATGGTTAATTCGTGGGGTGATTACGACCACTTCCTTTCTACAAAGATTTGGTTTATGAAGTCTTACATCGAACCCGGTAATACTCTTCCTATCTTACATGCAGGAGCTAACAGGGGTATTATCAACTTCAACCAGCAACGCGACTACCACCTTCGTTACGTCATAAAAGACGTCTTTGGCAATCAAACAATAAAGGATTTCACTGTGAGGGGTGAGCCAGAAGCTATTCCAATAGTTCATCTTCCAGATGGTACAAGTCCACTCTATTATGCCAAAGACAATAACTTTGAGGCTGAGGGAGTACGACTGAACATCCAGAAAGGCTTACTTGCTAAGAACGGTTGGCTACAATTACGACACGGCAATACAAGCAGCGCGCTGTCTATGGCTTATAGTTTCTCTAAAGCAGCATATCCACTCTTCAACTATGCACAGATAAGTATTAAGCCAACTGGCATGATACATAATCCAAAGAAGTTATATGTTGCGATGCGTAACAGCTTGAATGCTGACGCCCCGCCATCCTATTGCGGTGGAACATATGCAAATGGTTGGGTTACAGGACGAATGCGCGAGTTGGCAAATGCCTACTTCCTTGCTTACGATGAGACCCCACCAACGATTACACAGTTGAATCTCAACCCACGCAACCTCTCCTTTAAGATAACTGACACAGGTAGCGGTTTACAAGGTTACAAGGCTTACCTCGATGGGCAGTTTATTCTGTTGCAGTTCGGAAAGAATAAAGAACTATTCTTCTGTAACCTCGCAGACACCCCCGTTCGCCCTACTGGAAAGGAACGAACGTTGAAGATTATCGCAACCGACAACCGCGACAATAAGAAAGAATATCTGACTAAAATAAAGTATTAACAATTAAATTGTAGAGTATGAAGAAATCATTTGCAACACTATTCTTCCTTACAATGATTACGTATGCTAATGCGTGTACAAACCTCATTGCTACAAAGGGAGCAACAACAGACGGTTCTGTCTTTGTTACTTACACCGCTGATGATTACGGCATGTTTACTAACCTATGTCATTACCCAGCAGGCACTCATGCGAAAGGTGACCGCCGCGAGATTATTGACTATGACACACACGAGAGTCACGGCTTTATTCCAGAAGCACCTGTAACATACAATGTCATTGGAAACATCAATGAATATCAGGTAAGTATTGGAGAAACCACCTACGGAGGTCGTGAAGAAATGGTTGATAAGTCTGGCATCATCGACTATGGCTCATTGATGTACCTTGGCTTGCAACGTAGCAAGACTGCTCGCGAGGCTATCAAGGTAATGACTTCACTTGTTGAGACATACGGTTATAACTCTGGTGGCGAGACCTTCACTATCGCCGACCCTAACGAGGTATGGCTGCTTGAGATGCAAGGCTGTGGAGGTGACAAGAAACAGAAAGTTGTTTGGGTCGCAGTTCGCATTCCTGACGGCATGATTTCTGCTCACGCCAATCAAAGCCGTATCGGTCAGTTCTCAACATATAACACAGAGGTTATCACTTCTAAGAACTGCATCAGCTTTGCACGTTCAAAGGGTTGGTTCAATGGTAAGGACAAGGACTTCAACTGGAAGATGACCTACGCAGCACCAGACTTCGGTGGTCGCCGTTGGTGCGAAGCTCGTGTATGGAGCTACTTCAACCACTTTAAAGATATGTCACGCTGGTTGCCATGGGCATTGGGCAAAGACCCTAACGCCGAGGACATGCCACTTTGGATTGCACCAGACACAAAGGTCGACTTGGCTAAGATGGAAGTGTGTATGCGCGATCACTATGAGGGAACTCCATTGTCACTCGACCAGGATATTGCGCAGGGCATTTGGAACTCACCTTACCGTCCTACTCCGCTGAAGTTTGAAGTAGATGGTAAGAAGTATTTCAATGAGCGTCCTATCTCAACACAGCAAACAGGCTTCTCTTACATCGCACAGCTTCGTTCGTGGTTGCCACGTGAGATTGGTGGTATCCTCTGGTTCGGTAATGATGATGGTAATATGGTAGCCTACGTGCCAATCTATTGCAGTAATACCAAGCGTGCTGAGTGTTTCAATACTCCAGGTGCTGATGCTGTAACTTTCTCTGATAAAAACGCTTACTGGGTATGCAACTGGGTTAGTAATATGGTTTACCCACGTTATTCTCAGCTCTTCCCAGCTTTGAAAGAGGTGCGCGATTCACTCGACAACTCTTATTTTTCTGCACAGAAAGAAGTTGAGGCTAAAGCGCAGGCACTCTATGCCACGGACAAGGCTGCTGCCGTGAAGTATCTGAACGACTATTCTATTGAGAAGAGCAATCAGATGATTGCACGCTGGCGTCAGTTGGCAACCTATCTTATCGTGAAGTTTAATGATATGGCTGTAAAGCCTGAGAAGGATGGTAAGTTCCTTCGTACACCAACAGGACTTGGTGAACATGTGCAGCGTCCTGGCTACAGCGACTATTTTAAGCGTGAGTTAGTAAAACAGACTGGTGACAAGTATGCTATACCTAACAAGTAAACATCTAAAAGAAGCAAGTTTAGCTGGTAAATAAAGTTTATCAGCTAAACTTCATCAATAATAACCACTAAACTGTATTAACAAATGACTAACACACTGAACTATCATAAATACAACTAAAAAATGACTCTATGAATAGAATTATGAAAACGTTTTCGATAATAACCTTAACATTACTATTTATTTGTTTTTCATTAACATTGCATGCACAAGAAAAGCAAGGGCGTGTAATGCGCCCTAACAGTAGAGGTATAGGAAAATGTTCAGTGATTGGGCAGGCTCAAATTAAAGTTATATATGCTCTAAATGCTAATGATATTAGCGATGAACATACTTATTTAGATTCTCAAGTGCTTCTAATAGGAAAAGGTTTGAGTAAGCTTTATAGTCGTTTCTTAGAACTAAACGATTCCTTACATGATGATTTTATTAAGCAAAATCCAAATGCGAATAGTATGCCGAGAATATGCTTTTCTGGTGGAAGGAACAGTCAGTATTGGAGCGAGTATCAATTTACTGACATTTACTCTGCTAATGGTATATACACTTGCTATGCTACGATGCCATGGGCTATGGAACGCTATAATGCTTTCTATACTGAGCCGATGTATCAACAACATTGGACACTTTCTGATGAGCAGCTATCAATACTGGGGTATGATTGCCAAAAAGCAACTTGTCAATGGAGAGGTAGAACTTTTGAAGCATGGTTTACTACCAAAATTCCTACACGCCTCGGACCATGGATATTTGGTGGGCTACCTGGACTAATATTAAAGATATATGATAAAGATCATCTCTATACATGGGAAGCTGTTGAGATAAAATCTGGCAATTTCCCAATTATCAAAAGCGAATATAAAGGTTTTGTTAAGGATACACGTGAACATATTTATAAATTACAAGTAGCCGCAAATCGGGATCACCTTAAAACAGCTGGAGCACGCGACTATCAAACGGGGCAATTAAAATCAAAGCCATACCCTTACGAGCCATTAGAAAAAGAATAGATGAAAACTACAACCATATTCAGTCTACTGATTATCTTTTGCTTAAAAATACAAGCTCAAACTGTCATTAAAGGCAGTGTGTTAGATGCACAGGGCAAATCTGGAGATGCCATTGTAACTGTAACGGCAAAAGGGTATAGTAGCGTTTTGGCATTTGCAGAGACAGATAATAAGGGTGAATATCGTTTGGAAGTAAATTCACAATCCGATAGTTTAACAATTACCGCAGCAGGTATGTCTATAGGGCAACAAGTTAAAGTTGTTGCTAACCGTTCACAACGGTTAAACTTTCGAATCAAAGAAAAGGTACTACAACTTAAGGAAGTTGAAGTTCATGCCAAGAAAATACGACAAAACGGTGATACTCTTAACTATTCTGTTGGCGCATATCAACAGCAAGGCGACCGCACTATAGGCGATGTTTTAAAACGTATGCCTGGTATAGAAGTGTCAGATAATGGTAGTATAAAATTCAATGGGAAAAGTATCTCAAAGTTTTATGTTGAAGACATGGATTTGTTGCAAGGTCGCTATGGTCTTGCAACAGGAAATATCAATGCACAAGATGTTGGTTCGGTCCAAGTGCTTGAGAACCATCAACCAGTGAAAGCCCTACAGGGACGGACACCAACCGATGATGTTGCTATAAATCTGAAATTAAAAAATGCTGCTAAAGGTACAGTAGCAGTAAACACAATGCTCGGTGGTGGTGGTCAACAATCTGGTGGATGGGGATTCGGAATGCGTTCCCTATCTGATGGACAAAATCCTATTGGCAGAAATCCATTATGGACGGCAGAGGTTGTAGGTATGTACTTTGCAAAACGTAGGCAGAATATAACACTCTATAAAGGAAACAATATAGGTGATGACGTTTCCCAAGAATTAACTTCACATTATTCTGGTATCAATGACGTAGGGCTTGTTGCTTTTGCCCCACTGGGAGTTGTTACGCCATCTGGCAGTGGATTACCACAGAAACGGACTTTTGACAATCAGTCACACATTGTATCAATGAACCACTTGGAGAAAATAGGTAAACAATCAGAACTAACTTTAAATATGTCGTATCTCCATGCCTCTATACGACAAGAAGGTATCTCAGCCGCCAACCTGCTTTACAGTTCTAATCAACGACTTTTGAGTAGCGAGTCGCTTATATTTGTAACGCACATAAATAATCTTAGTACAAATTTAAGATACAATCGCAATGGTGAAAATGGTTTTATAGCCAATGTACTGAAGTTAGATGGAGAATGGAATAATGATAACGTACAGAGCCAACTTACCTCTGACCTAACAGGAGCTGTCCCCATCAACTATGGAGACAATCGGGTTTATCAATATTTTCATCGTCCTTCGCTAACAGTCAGTAACACAATGAATCTCATTCAGAATTATGGTAAACGTACACTTGACTTGCATTTCTCTGTTGGTTATGCCCAGCGCCCTAACACATTGATGGTTGGTGTGGATTCGCTTTTGCCACAAACATCAGTCCATTATAATCAAGAATTGAAGTCACGCAACATAGCTGGTGACTTCCATACTAACTTTACCTTTCACTTAAGATCGTTCTCTTTGGACTATGGAATTTTAGCCAATGCCAGCTTGCATGGCATAAAGACCGATTTAAGCGGCTTTACTAATTTGACAACAAATGGTAGTCAAAATCATACATCACAGTCGGTATTGAATGATTTATGGTATAACATTTATGAATTATCGCTAAATCAACAATACAAATTCGAACAGGCTGGCTGGCGCCTCTCTTTTACCTGTCCCCTAAACTTATACACACAAACTCTTGATGACCATATCACTAAGAACAAGAATAAATATACTCGCTTACTTGTAACACCATCGTTTACTGTAAATTATGAGTGGCGTAATTGGAGTGGTAACATCAATGCATCTTACTATAAGAATGTCGGAGATCCTGGAAGTATTTATAGTGGTTATATAATGAACAACTACCGCACATTTCAGCGGTCGTATGTTGAACATTTATCGGAGACCAGTCGCTTCGCAACAAGTGCATCAGTTGGGTATCGCAGTGCTCTTACAGCTACCTTTTTCCGTATAAATGGTAACTATGGGCACACTCGCGACAATCAAATTTATGGTTATGAGTATCGAGGTGCAACCAGTGTTGTACATGCTATTGATAAAAAAACATATACAGATAATTATGCTTTCGGCTTTGATGGCAGCAAAGGTTTTGATTGGTTACAATCAACCATTCGTGCTTTTGGAGGCTATAACTATAGTAAGAGTGAACGCCTGATTGCTCAGAATCTTTACCCCTTCCATTCTCGAACAATCAGTATTGGGGGCGGTGGTACTATCACTCCTCTTACATGGCTTAATATTGTTATTACCAGCGGATATGCATGGAATGTGTCATCCATAGATGCTATAAATAATAATTCTTCACAGACTGTTCGTACTGCAACTCAGCGTATCAAGTTTAATGTCTTTGTCACTAAGCAATTTACGTTTACTACTACAATAGAAGGTAATTACAATAATTTGACCGAAAAGAATAGGCACACATGGTTTGGAGATATGTTGTTTAAATACAAATTGAAACATATTGAATTAGACTTGCAAGCCAATAATCTTTTCAATCAGCATCAGTACACAAGGGTTAACTATAGTGGTCTTGATATATATTCATCTACTTCGCAATTGAGACCTCTTAACATAGTTGGAACTATACGATTTAAAATATTATAGGAAAGGTATGAATAACTTGAATTATTCCTAATACATATTTATATTTGCAATAAAATAAACATCAGATTAATGGAACTAATACAAGACTTATCTTTTATAATAGCACTCATTCTCATGCCATTTCTATGCAGGAAACAGCCGTTTCCTATTAAATTAATCTATATCACCTGCATGACCTTACTAACTCCGATATTCGGATATCCAGTCTATTGGTACATCATAACTCATTAGAGGGTAGCCCTTTCTTCTTATCTACCTGTTCTTTTATAAGAAACATACTACTATCAGGTAAGACTTAACAACTTATTTATATTGTGCATACCATCCGCACCACTTGTGTTTACCATCCGCACCACATGTGTTTAGCCTTAGCACTATTGTGGAGAAGCACTGATACTATGGTGTCAGAATATTGACACTATAGCGAAAGAACATCAGTGCAATCGTCGTTGAGGGCAAAAGTAAGTAAAACCTGCTCGTCTAAAAGCTAAATATACGGCAAAGGTAATTTTTAGGACCAGTCTTAAAGGGCAAACCTTATCACTCCAAATACCTGAAGTCCCTTTTCATATCCTAATCTTTCCTACCAACTTTCTCTGTTTCCCATTGCCAATGATAGGTGCGTGGGCATCTTCAGGGAAGAAGATAGTGAATTGTCCTGGTTTTACGCAGAAGTATTCCTTTGCAGCTTGCGTATAAAAGCCACAATCTCTCTCTGGATTGTATGCAATATCAGGGGTAGTTAAATCAGATAAAGCAGTCCAACCCATTGTTTCAGCTTGTAGCAAAGGGACTTGAATATCAATATAATTCTTATGGAACTCTAAGCGTTGTTGCTCTTTTGTTTTCAGTCCTACCTCATCCAAATTGATGAACAAGTCGTCACCATCGAGTAGGATATGTCCTGCTTCTTGTTGGCTGAAATCATGTTGGACGATATACTCTAACATTTCCCTCATTCTTGGATGCAGGTTATAGTATCGATGGCATGCGGTTAAATCTGCTATTATCATCTTCTTAACGATTAGTTATTGATAAATAATTATATCTTTTGCCTTAGAGTATAATAAAGGGGCACAGAAGTATAGTGCCCCTTGTAAGGTAAAATTTGTTTGTAATATATGTTTTCCGCTTATCCGAGGAAGTGCATCTTACCGATGAAATAAAGCAGGATATAACCCAATATGAGGGAAGCAATACCGCTGGTCAAACCCACTTTGAGCATATCATTATGCTTAACGAGTCCTGTTGAATAAGCAATAGCATTCGGTGGGGTAGAGATAGGAAGACACATCGCCGTAGAAGCAGCAATGGCAATACCAATGAGGACTGTGCTTGTACCACCGATGCCACCAAGTTTGTCACCCATGCCACGACACACTACGGCAAGGATAGGTACCAACAATGCCGCTGTAGCTGTGTTTGATATGAAGTTAGAGAGGAAGTAGCAAATCAATCCAGAGATAGCAAGGATGATGATAGGACTCCAATTTCCAAAAGGAATACTCTCTATGGCAGCATCAGCAAGTCCAGAACCGTTCATTCCCAGTCCGATAGCAAAACCTCCAGCAACCATCCAGATAACACTCCAGTTAATCTCTTGCATATCTTTTGCTGTGATAACACCTGTAACAGCAAAGATTGCCATTGGAATCATTGATACGGTATTGGTGTCAATTCCTGTAATGTTCTTTGGAATTACCCATAAGAGGATAGTGATAATGAAAGTTATAATTACTACCCACATACGCCATCCACGATGTACTTCTCCATCGATTTTCAAATGAATTGTCTTCTGTGTGAATGGGAAGAAGTAAAGAATAATTCTCCATGACAACAGCATTAAGACGATTACAAGCGGTGCCATAAAAGCCATCCAATGCACGAAATCAATGTTCATGTTCAGTCCTGCAGGGTCATTGAGATATTTAAGAGCAATGAGGTTTGGAGGCGTTCCGATAGGTGTTCCCATACCACCAAGGTTGGCTGCTACAGGGATTGACATCGTTAAGGCTATACGGCCCTTACCATTAGCAGGCAGAGCTGCGAAGACAGGAGTAAGAAAAGTAAGCATCAATGCTGCCGTAGCTGTATTTGAAATGAACATAGAAAAGAGTCCTGTGATAATCAGGAAACCCAAAAGAACATTCTCACTCTTGTTTCCGAAAGGTTTGATAAGGTTACGCGCTAAGAGTGTGTCGAGACCCGACTTCGATGCTGCAATCGCTAAGATAAAGCCTGCGAGGAAGAGCATAATGATAGGGTCGGCAAAGGATGCCATGATTTCCTTTGAATCAAGTAAATCACCGATTCCGTCACTTTTGAAGATTCCAAAAGCATTTTTCGACACCGTGACACACATAATAGCCATAATACTCAGCGAGGTTGCCCATGCTGGGATGCATTCTGTTAGCCACGATAAGGTTGCAAAGACAAAGATTGCAATGATGCGTTGTTGTACTACGGTCAGCCCGTTAATGCCAAAGGCACTTGTGGGAAGATTCCAAACAATGGTTGTAACCACGAAGATGGCTAAAAATTGCCAAACTTTTTTCATTTCAAGATGGCTACTAAGTGCATTAGATTTTTCTTCTGCCATGGTTTTAGTTGTTTAGTTTAATACGTTTAGGTTGTTAAAGATGGGTTCTATTAATTAGCTTTGTCGTATTTCGAGACTTATCTTTGAGGTGAAGAGAGTCGGAAAGATGATAAAACGTAACCCATGATTTGATTTCGGTGGTAATTAATAGAACCCACCTTAGTTATAGCGGACTAAATTATAAAAATAATTCTTATCGGGCAAAGGATTTCTGCTTTTTTTGTATTTTTGCATAACAAAATCTTAATTATGCGACATTTATTGGTATTTACTCTTTCTCTTTTATTGTTGTTTTCCTGTGGTAAGCAGCAGAAACAGGTGGCTAATGAAAGCGATAAAGGAACAAAAATAGAACTGCAGTATGCTCGTAATATTACCATCGAACGTACGAAAGAATATGTTGTTGTACGCTTGTTAAATCCCTGGAAAGAGGGGACTGTTCTGCATACTTACTATCTCGTTGGGCATACTTCCAACGTAAAAGTTCCTGATGATGGCACAAAAGTCGTTATCCCTCTTCGCAAAAGCGTTATCTTCACTACGGCTCATGCTAATCTTGCCGAGATGCTTCAAGCACAGAAGGCTATTGCGGGTGTTGCCGACTTGAAGTATATGATTATCCCAGATATTCAGAAACGTGCACGGATGAAAGGTGGGATTGCGGATTGCGGAAACGGAATGAAACCCGATGTTGAGCGTATCATTGACTTAGATGCAGATGCAATCTTTCTTTCGCCTTTTGAGAATAGTGGAGGCTATGGACGTTTAGAGCAGATTGGCGTACCAATAATTGAATGTGCGGATTATATGGAGCGTTCAGCTTTAGGGCGTGCCGAATGGATGAAGTTCTATGGTTTGCTCTTTGGTAAGGAGAAAGAAGCTGACTCCTTGTTTGCTGTTGTTGAAAAGAACTATAAGAGGTTAAGTGCGCAGGCAAGTCAAAGTAAGATAATACGAAGCATCTTACCAGATAGAAAGGTCGGAGCTGTTTGGTATTTGCCAGGTGGTGAGAGCAGTGTGGGATTGCTATATAAGGATGCACACGGAAGTTATGCTTACTCTAAGGATAAACATAGTGGAAGTCTTACAATGCCATTTGAAACGATATTGGATAAGTTTGGAGAGAGCGATTTCTGGGTTTTGAGTTATAATGGTGAGTTTAATCGTCGGCTGTTGTTGGCAGAATATCCTGGTTATGCAAAGTTGAAACCTTATCAAACAAAGGAAATATATGGTTGTAAAGTAGATAGCAAGCCTTACTTTGAAGAGGTAAGCTGGCGTCCTGATTGGTTGCTTTCTGACTTGATTCAACTCTTCCATCCCGACTTACATATAGCACCATTGCGTTACTATCAGAAGTTGGAGGATTGATAGAAATGAAACGATAAGATGATGAAACGGAATCTTCTTCTTTTTATATGCTTAGTAGTAAGTGTCTTACTCCTTTTTGGATTGAATTTAACGACAGGTTCAGTTCAGATTCCTTTTGTTGATGTTTTGGATATTCTGTGTGGTCGTTTTACAGGAAAAGGGAGCTGGCAATATATTATTTTAGAGAACCGACTCCCTCAAGCACTTACTGCCATACTTTGTGGAGCATCTTTATCCGTTTGTGGCTTGATGCTACAAACAGCGTTTCGTAATCCTTTGGCAGGTCCAGATGTGTTTGGTATCAGTTCTGGTGCAGGCTTAGGTGTTGCTTTGGTGATGTTGTTATTAGGGGGAACTGTGTCTACAACAATGTTCACTGTGTCAGGTTTCCTCGCTATTCTCACTGCTGCTTTCCTTGGAGCAATCACGGTGACAGCACTCATATTGTTCCTTTCTACTTTGGTACGTAACAGCGTATTATTGCTCATTGTTGGTATTATGGTAGGGTATGTTTCCTCGTCCGCAGTTTCACTTCTGAATTTCTTTGCATCAGAAGAAGGCGTAAAGAGTTACCTGATTTGGGGAATGGGAAACTTCGGAGGTGTATCAATGAATCATATTCCTCTCTTCGCATTGCTTTGTTTGATGGGAATTTTTGTGTCTTTTCTATTGGTAAAGCCGTTGAATATCTTACTTTTAGGACCACAATATGCAGAGAGCTTGGGTGTTAGTACACGTCAACTTCGGAATATATTATTAGTAGTTGTAGGACTTTTAACTGCTATTACAACTGCTTTCTGTGGTCCAATCTCATTTATTGGTTTGGCAATTCCACACATAGCTCGCCTCTTGTTCCGCACTGAGAATCATCAGATACTTCTTCCAGGAACCGTGTTGAGTGGTGCAGCTATCGCTTTATTCTGTAATTTTATTTGTTATCTTCCTGGTGAGTCAGGTGTTATCCCACTCAATGCCGTCACACCACTTATTGGCGCACCTGTTATTATATACGTGATACTTATGCGCCGCCGATAAGGCATCAAGTTACAAGTATTTATAAGACGTAGTTAAGCGAAAAACCTTTATGTCATCTAAAACAAGAAACAACGTTGAAGGTTTTTGGCTTAATAAATTATTTGTTTGTTTGTGTTAAGGAATAGTGTAAAATTAGATATACTATATAAAGGGAACAGCCGTACCTTGGCAAGTTATGCTTTGATACGGCTGTTGGAATATTGAAAGGCGAATCAGATTTGATCTTGCCTTGTTACTCTTTTGATAATTTTAGTGTAAGTCTGGGGAAAGACTTATTGTTCAATGCGTTTTACCACCTTACCATTCGAAAGTTTGATGATATTTAAACCTTTCATAGGACGGGTGATGCGTTGACCAGCTGCATTATAACGTGCCACTTCAACAGCATTTGCAGTAGATGAAAGTGAATTAATGCCTGTTGGTTCCTCACCCTTAAAGACTACTTCTTCAGAGAGGACTAACTGCTCCTCATATTCTTCTAATTTTGACTTAGGAACATATACCGTTTTTATGTTTTTACATTCTGCAAAAGGCTCATTATCAAAGTCTGGCACTTCTGGAGATGTGAAGCGGAGCGTCTTCAAACTTTGGCACTTGTTAAATGCCTTGTCATAGAGGTGGTTGAGTGTGGAGGGGAAATTAACCTCAGACTGTGCTGTATTGGTGAAAGCATAACTTCCAACTTCAGTCAGCTGCTCTGGAAGTGTACATTCTTTCAGAGACTTGCAGAAACCTAAGGCGTACACCTCAATCTTTGTAGCTGTTTTAGGCAACTTCACATTGGTAAGCTTTAAACAGTTATAGAACATATAAAGACCTACCACGTTATCTTCAGCATTATTATAATACTTTGTAGATAAACCTCGTTTCACCTTATAATAGGTACTGCCCCCCGCAACGATGTTGGCATTTGATAAATCGAGTGTAGAAAGCTGACCATCAGTCTCCTGTCCATCTATATCTCTACCTGCCATCTCTCTGAGGAAAAGAACGTCAGTACCATCAATTGGACCTGAAACAATCAGTGAAGTCAGTTTATACTTCTCTGCTGCAGTGATGTGCTTAGAAAGCTCACCTGCTTTAGTCAACGTTACTGTCTTCTGAGCAAAAGATGCTGAACAGATTAATGTCAGTGCCATAAGAAGCACATTTTTCCTGAATGTAAATAATTGCATAGTTGTTTTTTAAAATGATTGATTAATAATTGACTATATTTGAAAGACGATTCGTCTAACAAGCGGTTAGTCCGAACAAGTCTTGCCGAATCAGAACTTTTCTCTACTTGGAGATTGCTTATTTCTTCTCATAAGGAATAACAAATTTAAATCCCCTTCCACGCAGAACGACATCCTTCTCTCTTACTTTTTCTACATAGAGTTTGTTTTTCCCCTCCTTAATCTTCGTAGAAGCAAACTCGTTTGGATAGAGTATTGAGAGAGAAACTTCTACCTGTGTGCCAACAACAGGGTTAACGACAGCAGGTGTAATCTTCAATACTCTGCGTGATGTATAAGGACGAGCTCCATTACAGAGCCACACACCAACACCTGGACGACGCACAGCCATCACCGTGTTCATCTGCTCATAAAGGCTGTGAGAAGTTGTACCATAGATGCCCACACGGTCGGCTGTACCATCGCAGCGAACAATCACTTTGAGGGTTTTCTCCCGTTTGTCCTGCGAAATTATTCTTATCTTTGCCTCACCTTCATAGTGAGCCTGCACTTCTAAGATATTTGTCTTCGCATTCCATTTTGCATCTATAATCTTGTCAGGGTCGTCTATTTTTAGATCGACAACATCGCCACCACCATTCAGACTAATAAATTTACTTTCATCACGAGGATAAAGTCTGATTTCTGACTGACTGATACTGAGTTCAGGTACAACAACATTGATGTTCACAACCTTTTTATAGTCGCCAGAGATAATCGTGGCATAGGTGTTACCCTCGAGAATACCATTGATGCGCAAAGTATCTTTACTAATAGAAACACTTGCAACCTTCGAGTCAGCTACATTGGCAATATACTTACCATTACCACCCTGTAACAGAATCATACGAGTAGTAAGTTTGTTCAATGTTACTTCCTTAAGGTCATTGGCTCCCACCTGAATCTCTCTGTCTTCTGATGCGTCCTCTTTACAAGCCACAAAGCTGACACCGCAGCAAAGAAGCAATAGATAAAATAGTATTTTTTTCATTGTTAGTCGACATTCAGTTTATATTCAATTTCCCACTTACGATCGGCAGACTCCTCAATTTCAATTTGCAAGATATGTTTTCCCTTGCTTGGGAAAGTGAGAACACTTCCCTCAGGGGTAGCCGTCACCCCATCAATCTTGTAGCTGATTAGGGCATTTGGATTAGCCAAATCGTTATAGTATAGACGCAAAGTACGTGGACAAACGCCATCTTCACGTATAGTGTAGAGATAAGGAATACGTCCCTCATAGTCTACACTCTCAGTCATTTGCAATGTATGTTCGCTGACCACCTGAGATGGCTTTGATCTTTCGTCACCCTTAATAGTTGTCACCGTGAGGCGATAGGAGTTGTTAGGAGAAAGCTTTTCAATGATATAAGATGTCGCTGCTGTCTTGGCTATCACTTGCTCGTTACAACGTATCTCATAGCTAACGCCCTTCTCAGAAACTGCATCCCACGAAAGTTCTATCTCACGTTGCTGGACTTTTGCCTTTACAGCCGTTGGTGCGGTAAGTGTTGGCTCTTTCTGAGCTTCCTTAGTCTGCATAAAAGAAATATCATCAAAGAGAATATAACCACCATCATTGGCAGAAGCATCATATTCTATTTCAAAGCCTATACCTGCTTTCTCAACACCTGCTGGAGCTGTAAGCATAATCGTCTTCTGCTGCCAATCATCTGTAAAGCGAGTAACTCTCTCAGCGGAGAGGCGGTCCTTTCTTACGATTCTGTTTCCCTTGTACCAATCGACAATAGCAATTATATTTGGTTTTTTCGCCTTACCTTTATACCAATAAGAGAGTTTGTACTCACCTTCAGCTTTAATATTAATACAGTTGATATTGAAGTCTTTGTCACGTGAGTAGAAAGAGTGTCCATTAGGATAAACTTTTATGGCAAACTGTCCACTGTGTGCATCCTTTACTCTTGAGTATCCAAGCTGGTCACTGATATACCAAAAAAGTGGTTTCTGATAAGGATCGAAAGAACCTTTATCCTCTTCCTCTTCTTCATCGCCTTCGTCCTCATCATCATCTGTAGGAGGTGTTGGGGACTGAGCATATTCCTCAAATCCTCCGTTGAGTAATAATTCCTTGTTCAACTGTGCCTTACCCATAAGTGGAAGTAGTAACAAGGCTATCATGAAATAAAATCTATGTGTCATACTTATATGTTATTTATTTAATACGAACGTTTTACATCGTTGAGTGTCAAACCATAGGTCTTACCAATCTGGGCAGCAACATACTTGAGTGAACCAGTCATAGTCTCGTCTCCTAAGAGGCGCTGCTTTTCCCAAAGTCCGTTACTAGCGGTTAGTTCGTTGATATATGCCTTCACCTGCTCATAGCTCAGATGAGGTTTACCAGATTCTTGCACTGTAAACTGTAATCCATAGACGGCACCACAAGCCTGTGAAAGGAATACCAGTGCATTATTGATATCTTCATCAAGGTTGCCTACTGTAATATCGCTTACCAGCAAATTCATTGCTCTTACGGCTGCTACCTTTGAGAGTTCTGCTCTTATCACTTGCAATTGTTGTAGAACCTCATCGTAACGATACTCCGTCAAAGCCAGCCTACCACGTGCAAAAGCATTGTAAAGTTTAATACGGCTCTCCCGCAACAGTGGTAGTCCGCTCCCTTGTACATAAGGCAACCAATACTGATAATAGCCATAGGCAAGATCCCAATGGTGTTCCAATTCAGTATAATTACGACCAGGTAGTAAGGCTGTACGCTCGTGTTCTGTGCGTAGACGTGAATCCTTGTAAAGGCTGTCGTTGAGATGTACGTTGAGAATCTTATCTAAATAGATTCCTCCCCAAATAATACCATTGAACATTTCAGCAACAACAAGTCCTTTTTCGTTGGCAAAAGCAATGTTGACATCACCGATATGGATACCTACATAACCGCCTTCCCCCATAACTGCCTTGTGATTTCGGTAGGTTCCAGGACTGGACTGTCCAAGTCCGCTAAGTTTGCCTGTTACTTCGAAGATTTCCTCTACATCATTCAAAATACGTTCTCTGTTAGCCTTATGGAGTGATGAAGTAGCCAGTTCTTCTTGTGGTTTTAAACCAAACTCACCATTATTAAAATACCCTTTGACACGTGTCATTGTACCCTCATGCATAATGTTAGCTGGCCTGAGGTAGCTACTATAAATATAATCGAGTGGATCACGTAGCAAACTGCATTCGAGATAGTCGACACTACTACTACCATTACGCTTGAACTGATAGGAAGGATCTGGTATCTGTGGCTCTCTGTAAGCCGACTCTACCGTTTCTCCTTCCCACTGGCTGCACGACGAAAGTACTGAAACAAGCAGGAGTAGGAGGCTATAAATAAATGTTTTTTGTTTCATTCTTTTGTATATTAAGGGAGGATGATATAAGCGCAGAAAGGTGCTTTTATTTTGTCAATACCCTCTTGATTTTGATATTCGTGTACGGCTAAAGGTTTTACGATGGTGAAACCATCTTCTGATACTGCTGAGATGGTAGCGTGAACAGAAGAGTTTTGTGGTCCAACACCGTTCACCCAAAGGAACATTGGAAAGCCTGAACGAGCCTTAAAGGTTACTATATGTTCCATGTTTTTTGTCAATAGGAAATCAGTTCCTTGTGCTCGTCTGTCTGTTCCTATTGTACGGAGCTTTTTATCTGCATCAATATATCGGATAACATAGCGCGAATCAATTTTATCAGTTGTTCCGCTCTCACCCGCAAAACTCTGTTCCTTGAAAGAACAAGTGAGTGTTACTTTATACGTTCTTACGTTCTGTGTGATTTCTACTCCTGGATAGACAAAGTCGGATACAGAGGCATAAGGGTCACCCAACTGTATAACTTGGTCTTCGTACGACACCTTCGGCTTTTCTATTCCACCAAAGGGGAAAAGTTTATTATAGTCTTCCTCGGCGTAATCCTCACTACTTCGTGAGCAGCTCACAGCGAGCAGTGCCAGAAAGAAAACGGCATATTTACTTCGTATCATATTTCTTTACTTTTACTTTCCTAAAGGTTTTTATTTTCTTCTGCATATTATTCTATGGGAGCATCATAAATTTCAGCACGGAGACCCGTGAACTCTCCTTCAGGGTGCAGATGCTTACTTACAAGGCGGCTACGACGTAGGAGAGGGTCATAGACCGACACCAGTTCTGCCACAAAGCGATTGCCAACACGCTCAAAGTCGAAGAACATCGTCTTGCTGTCATAACGCAGTCCTGAACGGAACGTAATACCTTGCTCTGTTCCTGTATAACCAGAGCCGAGACCTGTGATTTCCTTTGCAGGATAGTCAGGGATTGGGTTCTTCTTCTGAGTAAAGAGGAAAAGATAATACTTCTTCTCTTTAATTTCCTTCAGCAGTGCCTGATTGGTTTCTACCTTACGTTTAATATAGAGGTCGCTACGGAAATAGGTACGACCACCACGATGAATGAGCAATTGTGGATTAATCATCTGCTCGAAGTAGGTACGATTCTCGTATGCCTTTTGTGCCGTTTGAAGCATATCTTCTTTGTTCTTCAGCTTTGTAAAAACGATATATTCACGAGCTGGCTGCAGATAAGATGCTGTGCGAAAAACCAGTTCGCCGTCTTCATTCTTACCTGTATAAAGAAAGTCTGAAGAACCTGCAAAACGGTCGTTAACCAACTGATGTAGGTAGTTATAGGTAATAAAGCTCAATTGAGTATAACTGTTCCGACCAACGAGATACTCACTTTTCTGCACTTCTGATACAGATTGAGCAGTGTAATCGGCACGCATTTCTACGGTATTGTCTGCATTAAACTTCATCGTAAAGCAGTCGCCACCATAGCCGTAACGTCCTCTGAAACCACTGTGAGGTATAAGTTCTGAGGGGTTAGAAAATAGCAATGAGTCGGTCTTTGGAAAATAGATGACTCTCCAGCCGTACGGTGCGTTCACAAGTTCATCTTTCAGGGAAGTAATGCTTTCGCTGCTACGCTGTGATGGTGACTTATCAAAGACATCATCATTAGACGAGCAGGCTGCCAGAACGAGTAAGGGCAGTACGAAGCTGTATCGGAATATCTTTTTATAATTCATTTCTTTAATGCTGTTTTATGTAAGAGTATAGTCTGCGGACAGAGATATCCTGCATCTGCTTGAGATTAATCTGCCAAGACTTCTGTATATATTCGTTGACAAAGGTCTGCTTCTCCATAAACTCCTTATAGGCCTGTTCAGCCTCCTTGGCATAACGTTGTGATACTTCTGGATCTATATCCGTATCAGGAGTTTGAGCTGTAAGGGCTGCATCTGCCAATTCTTTTGGTTTTGAAGTCAGTGTAGCACTAATGATTTCAGCAAAATCGTCTTCAGCAGAAAGGAAAGAGAGCATTGTATAGAAGCCACGCTTGTTAGCATAACCATCAAGACCGAACTTCTCCTTACCAGTACGGGCATAACTCAAAGGTGCTGATATTTGCTCAGTAGAACCTGTATAACGATGACCACTAATGTTGAAAAACTTATCACGGTCATAGGGAATCAACTGCATGAGACGCTTAGCCAATTGATGATGTACGCTTCGCATAAGGACATAAATCTTATCTGAATCGTTTGGTTCAAAGCTGTTGACGTGATATAGACACATCTCTGCTGCTGTCAGTCGGTGGTTATAGAGTCGTTCCACACCATTTTCATCTGGATTACCACCGCCATAGAGGTAGAGTCTTATCGGAGCACGTCCTCGTAGGAAGCCCTTACCACCAACACCCTCAAGCTCGTAAGTCTCCAATCCTATTTCTTTTACTGCTTCAAGCACAGCACGCACTTTCTCTATCTTTGGTGGATAGATAAATGTTCCCGTTGCACCTGCATTTTTCTCCCAGCGGTAGACAACTTCAATACCATAGGGTTTTGTGATATTATCGAGAATCCATTTGTCGAGTTCAGTGCTCTCTATCTGTTTTTTACCATCATTGACCACACTTCTCTCGTTCAGCTTTTCGTCGCCACACCCTACGAGGATGAGTGTTGTGAGGAAGACTAAAAATATCTTTTTCATATTTGTTTGATTACTTTTCTTTGTCAGTTATAATATTACGTAAGCAACTTTTTTATCTGCATTATCTGATGTGTTTTCTGAAACTGACATATTATCTAATCGGTTCATTACGTTCTCTTGGATTAGGGGCAAGACCACGCTGAATAGCTTCTGCTGGTATCTGTAATACCTTACGTGGATCGTCTTTCTCCAAAGGGAAGTAATAGGAACTCTTGGATGAACGTTTCACAGCCAGATGGAAGCGACGGATATCAAACCAACGTAAGCCTTCTTGATAGAACTCCTTGCGACGGAAGTCGAGGAAGAGTTTTATCATTGCCAGCTGTTTCAGTGTCAGGCCATAGAATGGTGTGTAAATGTTATAGTTTTGGCTGTTGGTAGAGGTATAGACAGAGCGCTCTATAGAAGGGAAGAAACCGAACTTGCCTTGCATATACTGCAGATAGTCATCAATAGCACGGTTGTATTCCTTGAGCATAGCATAAGCCTCCATACGGTTTAAGAGGACTTCATCAACGGTAAAGAGAATATTGGTCACAAAAAGACCACGTGGTTTAGCCCCTGTACTCTCTACGTTTGATAGTTCATCAAATTTAGAGAGATAGCGACCAGTTGTTACTGGTGCTGGTGAAGCAGTGAAGATGTATGTGCCGATGAAGTTCATTTTTTCATAATCACGTGCACCTTCTATACCTGTCTGTGCAAATACCTTGTCAACGGTTGTAATTGTAGGACCATACTTTTCTGTTGGTATTGTACGTGCCAGACGTGACTCTGTTGTAGTCATCAACAGATTGGCAGGTTCATCAGTTGCATTATATCGGCGGAAAAGGTTATTGTGATTAAACTCGTATGTATTAGCATACTGCCTCCAAGGACGTAACATCTGCTTCGGATCACCGCCCAAGACATAATCAGCATAGGCAACAACCGTCTTCCAATCACCTTTCATCAAGTAGAAACGAGACGCAAAGGCATAAGCTGCACGCTTATTGAAATGGAACTTAGGGTGCTTGTAGAATTTGTCTGATACCAAAGAAATACCCAGCTTCAAGTCCTTTTCAATCTGGTCATATACTTCACTCACCGTTCCACGCTCATAGTTAACAAGGGCATGCTTCTCTGGTTTTGTGATATAAGGAATACCCATGTCGGTAGATTTCCCACCATAAGGTTCAGACCAAATATTAACCAACATAAAATGGAGATAGGCTCTAAGGAGGAATGCTTCACCATATAGAGCCTTCACGCGCTCAGTCTTAGGATAACGACTGAGCAACTCAAGTGCCTTATTTGCCTGTGCAATACCTTTATAGCAAGCGTTCCAATAGTTCAACGGAGTGTCAAGGTCTTCCTGGTCGTAGTCCTCCCAGAAATACATTGCCTCATTCAGACGTGAGTGAATACCGTTAACACGTTCAGCCACGTTGTCTGTTCGTGGTTCGAGGAAAGGAATATAGCTTGCTTCAGGGTAAGCACCCGTAAGTAGTTCTGCTATCTTATCTTCGGAGTCAATCTCAACATCAAGTTCTGAATCAGGACTCTTGTCAAGGTAATCGTTACAGCTGCTGAACAGAAAAGCAGCTGCTGTAAACAGTAATAAATATATCTTTGTCTTCATATTCTGTTGTGTTAGAAACCAACGTTCAACGTTATTGTGTACTGTTTAGGTGTAGGCATTGACACACCACCTGACTTGTAATACTCTGGGTCTTGTCCTTTCAGTTTCTTGTCCGAATAGAGCAGGAAAGGATTTGTCAGATTCAAGTTCAAATTCATAGAGTGGAGACGTATCTTTTTGAGGAAGTTCTCTGGAACGGTATATGCCAAAGAGATATTCTTCATACGTACAAAACTACCATCAGCTACCTGTTTCTGTGAGAAGTTATAGGTATTGTAGGCACGTTCTATATTCTCTTTACCTACTGCAGCAATGAGTTCCTGAGATGGGAGCACAGGTACATCTGTTTTGTACTCATCACCTGGGTTGAGCCAACGATTATAGTATGACTTAGAGAAGACGTTTAAATCACCAAACTCTGGATCAAAAGTTGGATTCAGTCGAATCTTATTACCAGCTTGAACTGTGAGGAAGAAAGAAAGTTCCCAGTTCTTATACTTCAGAGTGTTAGATAGACCACCGATGACACGAGGCTCTATCGGACCATGGTAAATAAGATAGGTCTTAGCATACTGTGCATCAAGGAAGTCGGCACCCGCAATCTTTGAGAGCTCGCTTTGGTTCATGGGATAACGTCCGAAGTCGAAAGTTGGCAGTCCCTGATTGTTGAGTCCTTGGAAATTAAAGGAGAAGAGGGAACCACGTGGGTAATTCACGATATTGCCACGACCTCTTCCTGCCACCATATCAAAGGCATTCGGACTATTCAAAAGACGTGTAATCTTTTGGTTCATTGCGCTCACAGTAAGGCTGGTAGTCCACTTGAAGTCCTCAGTAAGGATATTTTTTGTATGAATACCCAACTCAATACCTTGTGTACGCATGTCACCGAAGTTGGCATACTTATAATATTGTCCACCTACACCTGATGTACGCACAAGGTCAATGAGGTCGAAAGTGTTACGCTGGTAGACATCCAATGTCGTACTAATGCGGTTTTCAAAGAGTCCTAACTCCGCACCAATATTCAATTCATACATCTTCTCCCAAGTCAAGTCACGGTTTTCGAGATGTCGAATATTGAATTTACTCTCCCTGTCGTCTAAAGAATGACGGTTTACAATACCGCTCTTATAGATAGAGTTGGCATTGATAGCCTCTTCGTTCATTTTGGCGGTAAGTCCATAGCTGACACGCAGGGCAAGGCGAGAAATAGTCTTGTTTTCCTTCATAAAGTTTTCCTGGTCAATATTCCATTTTCCACCCACATTCCAGGTTGGCAACCACAATGCGCGTGCACCTTTACCCGAAGTGTTGGAGCCTTCAACATTGAGGACAGTATTGAATACATACTTGCCAGCATAGCCATAGGTGCCGTTGAAAGAGAATGTTACGCCACGATCTGTACGTTTATGTAGGTTGAAATAGTCACTTCCTTCATTGATTAGTTTGTTAAATATCAAAGGATTAGTATATATCTGATTGCCACGGTCATATTGTATTCCATAACCTTGGAAAGGGTTAGTCGTGCGGACAGCAGAGCGGAACTCAGAGAAAGCAAAACCTTTGATATCATGCTCCTGAATGCGTTTGTCGAAGTCTAAGGCAAGACGTGCAAGGAAGCTCTTAAGCGTAGCTTCAGTCTTATTGTAGATACCACCATTTGGTAGTCCTACCTTAGGCTGTAGTTGTGGATTGTCCTTATCGTGCACCAGATAGATGTTTTGCTGTGCAACATAAGGATTCTCGTTGGCTCTGAATGCCTGAATGATGTTTGCCCCCTCGTGTATCTCGTGTTTTGTGCTGGTATGAGCATGACGAGTTGAGAGTAAGGTTTTGAGAGCAAGGTTGTTGTTGATTTTGTAAGTTGCTTCTCCCTGTATCTTGAAATCAAGCACATCAATGTTCATCTTATTGTTAGCATACTCGTTAAAGATGTTGAAAGGTGCCCAGTTATTGCGATAAAAGGACAGGCTTCCATCCTCATTGTAGGGGCTAAGCGTGCGACTTGTGCCGAGAGCATAAGAGAAGGGGTTGATGTCAAAGTCGCGTTCAAAGACACCGATTGTACTGTTCTTACGCTGTGGCATCGTGCCTGGCGCCTTCTGTGAACGAATATTACCCTGTACGCTGAGCGTTGTTGTCAGCTTGTCATTGATATAGTAGGTATTCTTCAAATTGGCTGTTAGTCGGCTTACTTTATCGGCAATCGTCCACCCAGCATCATGATAGTAACCAATTGATGCATAGGTAGCTGAATTCTTACCACCACCAGAGAGTGTAATAGCATGATTGGTGACAGGATTCAATGTGAATAAGAGGTTGAACCAGTCAGTATTGGCATACTCACGCTGGCGAAGGAAGTTAAGTCTTGCTTCAGGTGTGTTTGGCAGATAGTATTCACCCGTAGCAGGGTTGATAGTACTCACCGCCTTGTAAAGCTGATAGAAGATTCCACTTCGGCGACCATAAAGTGAATTGCTGATACCGAAGTAACCCTTGTCGTTCATTTCCTGATAGAGTGACATTGTCTCTTGCGAGTTAAGTAAGTCGAAGCTACTGTAACGAGGTTTCATTCGTATCGTATTCTCTGTAGAGTAAGTCACACGCAATGGTGTATCTCTGCGTCCAGTCTTAGTGGTGACAACAATCACACCATTCAGCGCACGGGCACCATAAACAGAGGTAGCTGAAGCATCCTTGAGCACTTGTATGTCTTGAATATCTGCAGGGTTAAGCCCCGATACAGCTGAACTGATGAGCGTTACTGCATCTCCAGAAGCCAACTGATCAAGGCTAAGGTGCACAAGGTCTTCATACACAGCACCGTCAATCACCCATAATGGCTGTACGTTACCAATTATAGAGGCACCACCACGGATGTTGATGCGGGGAGCTGAACCGAATGTCCCAGAGATATTTTGGATGGACAAACCTGGTACTCGACCTTCGAGCATACGCGAAACGTCAGCTATACCTTCAAGTTTAATATCATCCATTTTAACGGATGTTGCTGCACCAGTATAAACACGGTTGCGGATATTTTGATAACCCGTTACGACAACCTCATCAATCTGTCGGCTGTCGCTTTTTAGGACGATATCCAGTTTGTGGCTACCTGTTATCTTTACGCTTTTACCAATCATTCCGACATAGCTTGCGCGAAGCGTTTGACCAGCAGATGCCTTGATAGTAAAGTGACCGTCAACGTCTGTTACGGTTTTTACCTTCGTTTCAATCGCCTCCACGTATGCACCAATGAGTGCTTCTCCCTGTTCATCCTTTACCGTTCCCGAAACTGTATCAGCTGTCTGTGCTGCTGCTGTAAGAACACAGAAGAGGGACAAGACTATTGTCAGTACTTTATTTAATTTTGTAAGTCTGTACATTACTGTTCTATAATAATGATTCTATTTATTCTATCAACTATGATTTCACTTGGTACGTTACAGTTTCAACTGTAATCCTCCATAGATACCAAATGGATGACCTGCACGCAGTCCTGATGGATGACGTGACACAAGATACTTTTTATTAGCGAGATTGATGGCATTCAGTGTAAGTGTCAGTTTTTTGTTGACATGTCCCTTTACTGAAGCATCCAAGATGAGATGTGCAGGAATCTTCTCACGCTCTGCGATGCGTCCATGACCAGGTGCTGTTCTCATATCGCCATTGTAGCGAGCACCGAAGTTAGCTTCCAGCCATTTATGCTCTAATCCTATTTGTGCATTGAAGGCGTGCTTATATATATAAGGTATCTCATCACCATAGACGACTGAACCCCATGCTGAACTGACAAAGTCATTTTTCATCTTGGTATTAGTATAGGTGTATGATAGCTGTATAGGGAGTTGGAAACCCCAATGGCGTGGAATTGGATGATAAGAACATAAGAATTCAAGACCATTCACCATCGCCTTGCCTACATTGAACTGTTCAAGCGTACCCTGACCACCCTGTGCAGCAAGGTCGCTTCCTAACATATTTGAATAGTTGTTGACAAAGGCTATCATCTCGCAGCGTAAGTTCTTAGTTGTCAGACGAAACCCTGACTCAATGTTCACACTGCTTTCTGCTTTCTGATTAAGTGTGGCACTTGGAGGAGCAAAACCCTTGTGGATTCCACCTATGATTGAAAGAATTGGCATCACCTTAATGTTGAGACCTAAACCAGGAAGGACAGCACGTGCGTGGTTAGGTGTTTCGATGCGTATCTTACCTGTGCGACGAGGATCGGATGTGGTGTAATTGCGATTTAATAGTTCTACATCTTCATAGCGCATACCTACGTTCAAGGTGACAATACCCTTCGACCATTTTCCCATCCAGTAGCCTGAAAAGGCGTGAGCTGTGGTGATACGATTTGCCTGGCTACCAGGTAAACCTGCAAGGAACAGACTCATCTTGCCATCCTGCATAGCATAGCCGTCGTCGTGCTGAAAACGGTCTTCACTGTCAGCATGATAGCGCAAACCTATCTCAGCTGTTAGATATCCATTCCATAGCTTGGTACGGTATTCTGCTTTAGACTGTACGCCACGTGAATGATACGCACGGTTGTTGGCTCGTACCATCAATGCTTCTCCTACATAGTTTTTCTTACCAGTGACAATATCAAAGTAATCGTGATTGGTTTCAGGATCTGCCAGTACTTCAGAAATGGAACGACGCTCAGCCTTGGTGAAACCTGCTCTCACTTCGTTGAGTTTGTACCAGTTACGGAAGAAATAGTTATAATATAAATTAGTCGTTATCTTCCATTTGTTGCCCGACTCAATCAGATAGGTTGCTACCCACTGAGTGTGACGTGTCTTGAGGTTGTCCTTCTGTGCACCTGCATAGCGGAAGTAAGGACGCTGAGCAAAATCGCTCTCTGATAATCCCAAGTAGGTTTCGTCAGATGTTTCATTCGCAAAACCAAACTTCAGTTCAAGCAAATGGTTTACACCTTCGTCCTTATTCGTACGTACCAAGAACTTTGCTATAAGGTCATTACGTTTAAAACCTGTACGCTCATTTGGCTCATCCTTACGGAAACCATCCGACTGATAGCGTAGGTATTCTACTAAGAAGCCTGTATGCTTATAGCCATTACCGATACTTACATATGATTTCAGCGTGTTATAGCTGCCGTAAGAGGTATTCAGACGTGCTGTAAACTTAGAGGGGATGGGTGTAGAAACCATATTGATGGCACCACCAGTCGTAAACGGACCGTATTGCACCTGACTACTTCCCTTCAATACCTCGACAGCATACATACGTCCTGCATTTG